>Ga0209019_1000898_pt1 | contig 15037 bp, 5 predicted proteins | sample METZYME_3_300m_FD_187549 | JGI IMG/M metagenome (GOLD analysis project Ga0209019, IMG submission 187549) | Marine microbial communities from oxygen minimum zone in mesopelagic equatorial Pacific - METZYME_3_300m (SPAdes) (version 2) | ecosystem: Environmental > Aquatic > Marine > Oceanic | place... | reverse complement strand
CAATCTTCTTTCCAGCCTTGTTCTGCAATGTGTTTTTCAATTTCTTCAATTGTGACGACATTAACTTTCTGCTGTTTTTCAGCTGCATTCACAGTATAATGCTCATTCAGTACACATACATCCTCACAGGGTGCAGGACAAATACGACCGGTGAATTCCGGAAAATTATTGGTACTGTGCAAAGCCGCAAGCGCCTCTTTCCAGTGTCCGCGGTAGACGAGATCGTTCCAGTCCGGAATCATATTCCCCAAGGGGCAGCCCATATGACAGAACGGAACCCCGCAATCCATACAGCGTGAAGCTTGACGCTCGAGATTTTCCGCAGGAAAAAAAGTTTCGTATTCCTGAAAATCACTCACCCTTTCCTCAACCGGACGCAGCGGCGGGGATTCTTTTTTAAATTCTAAAAATCCTGTATTTTTTCCCATACTAAGCCGCTGTTTTCTCTTTGCAGGATCCAGATTCTTTTTCCATTTTTTCCAAAACTGCCCGGTATTCAATAGGCATAACTTTTACAAATTTCACCAAAACATTATCCCAGTTTTTCAGTAATTTTTCTGCAAGTTCACTGCCTGTGTATTGCTGATGCCGCTCAATCCACTTCTGCAGCCAGAGTTTTTCTTCCGCATCATCCACACTTTCCAAATCCACCATACCGCTGTTGCAGTTCGCCGTGAAATTCCCTTTTTCATCATAAACATAAGAGATTCCGCCACTCATGCCTGCGGCAAAATTCTTTCCTGTTTCTCCGAGTACGATCACTTTACCGCCGGTCATGTATTCACAACCGTGATCACCTACACCCTCAACCACTGCGTTTGCACCGCTGTTACGGACAGCAAAACGCTCACCGGCAATTCCGCTGAAAAAGACCTCGCCTGAAGTTGCGCCGTAAAGCACTGTGTTGCCGACTAGAATATTACTTTCAGCGCGGAAAGATGATTCCACCGGAGGATAAACAACCAGACGCCCGCCACTCAAACCTTTACCGGTGTAGTCATTTGCGTCACCTTCCAGTTCCAGCGTCACTCCTGGTGCCAGAAACGCACCGAAGCTTTGTCCTGCGGAACCGTTGAATTTGCAGTGAATCGTATTGTCCGCTAAACCTTTTGCACCGTATTTTTTGGCAATTTTACTGCTCAACATTGTCCCAACCGCACGGTTAACATTGACGATAGGCAAAGAAAACTCAACCGGCTTTTCTTCTTCCAGAGCAGCTTTTGCCTGTGTTATCAGTTCATGATCGAGTTGCTTGTCCAGTCCATGATCCTGCTCCTGGGTGCAGAATCGGCTGTCATCTTCACCAACCGGAACTTGATGCAGCAGAGCGGACAAATCAACTTTTCCCGCTTTCCAGTGTTTTATGCCTGTACGTTGCTTCAACATATCTGTACGTCCGACCATGTCGTCTATTTTACGGAAACCCAGTTCAGCCATTATTTTGCGTAATTCTTCCGCCACAAAAAAGAAATAGTTGATAACGTGTTCCGGCTGACCGCGAAACTTTTTGCGCAATTCTGGATTTTGGGTGGCAATACCTACAGGACAAGTATTAAGGTGACATTTACGCATCATAATACAACCGATCGCAATCAGCGGCATAGTAGCGAAACCATACTCTTCCGCACCAAGTAAAGCGGCAATTGCCACATCACGTCCTGTTTTAAGCTGACCGTCGGTTTGCAGTCTTACTCGTCCACGCAGATGATTCAACATCAAAGTCTGGTGTGCTTCTGAAAGTCCCAGTTCCCATGGAATACCGGCATGTTTGATTGATGTCAGCGGTGACGCGCCAGTCCCACCGTCGTGTCCGGCGATGGTGATTATATCCGCGTGGGCTTTTGCGACTCCGGCTGAAATTGTGCCGACTCCTGCTTCCGCAACCAGTTTGACATTTATTTTTGCAGTTGGATTAGCATTTTTCAGATCAAAGATGAGCTGCGCCAGATCTTCAATCGAATAAATATCATGATGCGGCGGCGGAGAAATCAGCGTTACTCCAGGAGTTGAATTGCGGACTTTCGCTATTTCATCACTGACTTTATTTCCGGGCAGTTGTCCACCCTCTCCCGGCTTTGCGCCCTGGGCGACCTTGATTTGAAGTTCGTTGCAGTTGACTAGATAATTGATAGTGACTCCAAAACGTCCGGATGCAACCTGCTTTACGTTACTCACCGGCCAGTCACCGTTGTCCTTTTTTTCGAAACGCCGCGGATCTTCTCCACCTTCTCCGCTGTTGCTGCGTCCTCCGATACGGTTCATTGCGACCGCCAGAGTTTCGTGTGACTCGATACTGATCGAACCAAATGACATTGCTCCTGTCACAAAGCGTTTGACTATTTCAGCCGCGGGTTCAACTTCATCCAGCAAAATTGGATAACCTTCCGCAAACTCGAACAAACTTCTTGGTGTTGAGAAACGCTGAGCTTGATCGTTGACCAGCATTGAAAAATCATCGTATGAGTCCTGGCTGTTTTTACGTACTGCATTCTGCAGGGTATTTGACATCACAGGATTTATCTGATGAAATTCCCCGCGCCGACGCCAATGATAAAATCCGCCACCGGGCAGGATGCTGTTTGTATCAGCAGTTTCTTCTAGTGCATTCCCGTGCCTCAACAAACTTTCCTGAGCAATTTCCTCAATACCAACACCATTTATTCTGGAAGGTGTTCCTGAAAAATGGCCATGAACCAGATCTTCATTCAAACCTATTGCTTCAAATATCTGCGCCCCGCGGTAACTTTGAATAGTAGAAATTCCCATTTTCGAAAAGACCTTGTACATGCCTTTGCGGATGGCTTGCAGATAATTCTCATTTGCTTGTTCACGTGTCAGTTCAGGCGGTAAGGCTTTTTGCCTTATCAGCTGTTCAAAAGTTTCAAAAGCAAGATAAGGATTTATCGCCCCTGCTCCGTAACTTACCAGCAAACAAAAATGTGCGATTTCTCGCGCTTCACCGGTTTCAACAATTATTCCTGTTTTGTAACGTTTCCTTTTCAGAATCAGGTGATGGTGTACTGCTGCTACTGCCAGAAGCGCAGGAATTGGAACCTGCTCTTTTCCTGCTCCACGGTCACTTAAAACAAGAAAAGCACTGCCTGATTTCACCGCGTTTTCTGCCTGTCTGCAGAGTTGGCTGAGCGCGGCGGCTAATCCGTCTACACCCTTTTCCGCATCAAAAAGCATACTTAATGTTGATGAGTAAAAATCCTGATTGTCGAGTGCTTTAAGCTGCGCAAGCTGTTCGTTACTCAGCACAGGATGCTCGAGTTTAAGCATCCGCGCGTGTTCCGGACTGGGTTCAAGAATATTCTTTTGCGGTCCAAGACGGCTGGTTAGAGACATCACCAGTTCTTCCCTGATCGCATCTACTGGAGGGTTACTGACCTGCGCGAAAATCTGCTTGAAATAATCGTATAGTAAGCGTGGCTTATCGGACAATACCGCCAGGGGGGTATCGTTACCCATTGATCCGGAAGCTTCCACACCGTCTACCACCATTGGTGTCAGCAGCAAATTCAGATCCTCAGTTGTATAACCAAAAATTTTCTGCCGTAGTAACAGTGTGTCGAAATCAGTTTCCGGAACTATTTTGGGTTTTGGCAAATGCGACAATTCGAGCACATTATCCTTCAGCCATTTTGCATAAGGTTGAGCAGAGCAGATTTCTTTTTTCAGTTCAGCGTCATCGATTATCCGTCCCTCTTCCGTGTCCACGAGAAACATTTTACCAGGTTGTAAACGCCCTTTGTATTTTATATTCTCCGGATCAACATCCACCGCGCCGACTTCGGAACCCATAATCACAAAATCATCTTTTGTAACGACATAACGTGAGGGGCGTAAACCGTTACGGTCGAGAGTAGCGCCTATACGGACACCATCCGTAAAAGTGAGAGAAGCGGGTCCATCCCACGGTTCCATCAAGTGATCATGAAATTCATAAAAAGCCTGTTTTTCAGGATTCATATCCGGGTTCTTCTCCCATGCTTCCGGAACCATCATCATCATTGCATGCGGAAGAGAGTAACCGGATTGAATGAGGAATTCGAAGACATTATCCATGCAGGCAGAGTCACTGCCTCTTGGGATAATGATGGGCTGCAATTCGCGGATATTATCATACAAAGGAGACGCTAAGGTCGGGCGCCGCCCGAGCATCCAGTTGATATTACCGCGTAATGAATTGATTTCTCCATTGTGTGCCAGATTACGGAAAGGCTGAACCAGATCCCAGCGCGGAAAGGTGTTGGTCGGGAAACGAGTATGAACTAAGGCCATTGCGCTGCTCAAACGCGGATCCGACAAATCCGGGAAAAAATATTCCATCTGATGAGGGATTAACATACCTTTATAGACAATTGTCCGTGAAGACATGCTGGTAATTATCATGTCTTCAACATCCTGCAGAGCAGTGCGGACAGCTTTACGCGTTATGTACAATTTGCGTTCGAACTGTTCCTGGTCATAATTTCCCAACCTGCGGTGACCCATGAACAACTGGCGCATGGCAGGCATTGAGGAACGCGCCTGCTTTCCCACGTAATCAAGATTTATCGGCACATCACGCCAACCAAGCAGATCCATCCCCTTTTCAACAATATGACTCTCAATTACCTCACCGCAATGTCTCCGCGCGACAGGATCCTGAGGAAGGAAAATAGAGGCAATTCCATATTCTCCTGCTTCAGGCAGATAAAAACCTGCTTTCTGGCATTTTTCAACAAAAAAATGATGTGGAATTTGAATCAATATTCCGGAACCGTCTCCTGTGTCCGGATCCGCACCCAACGCTCCGCGGTGATCCAGGTTACAGAGTAAACGCAGTCCCTGCTGGACAATCTGGTGAGATTTGCGGTTTTTCATCTGAACCACAAATCCTACACCGCAATTGTCATGCTCAAATTGGGGATCGTAAAGTCCCTGCTTTTCCGGATATTTAAACTTCATGAAAAATAGACCTGTTTTTTTAACTGCTAATGCTGTCGGGATAAGTTGTAATTTCGCCTAGAACGGGAAATCTTATTCATAGCTGGTACTTCGTAAAATGCTCTAAACCGTGCCCATCGAAGGTAGCGATAAATCTTGTTTAGGCAACCGCACTCAGATCATTGAGATTTCTCCCTATGTTTGTAATGACGGATAGACGAAATTATTACTTTTTACGAAGCCTCAGTTAAGACTTAAAGCTATTTTGGAATAGCTGCTATAGCTCTCAAAGTAGAACAGAAATTCCACCCAAAATCAAGTTATTAGAGTAACAGAATAAATGAAAATGCGGACTGAAACTGATCCCTTGGTGAATCAGTCCTGCATTTCCGGGGTTTTGATGCGGTTGATGATTTGCTGCTGGGCAATCGAAAGGACATTGCTCGTCACCCAATACAAAGTCAAACCTGATGGAAAGGTAAAGGTGAAGATAGTAAAAATAAAGGGCAGCATCTGCATGACTTTCGCTTGAGTGGAATCCATCATCGCGGTTTGCGGAGTCAGTTTTTGCTGAAAGTACATGGACGCGCCCATCAGCAAAGGTGTGATTCCGAGACCATCCGGCTGAGACAGATCACTGATCCAAAACATGAAAGGAGCATGCCGTAATTCCACTGCACTTGAAAGTGAGCTGTAAAGCGCGAAAAATACCGGAATCTGCAACAGCATCGGCAAACAACCACCAAGCGGATTCACCCTGTTTTTGCGGTAAAGCTCCATCATTTCCTTGTTGAGCTTTTCCTTATTGTTCTTGTACTTTGCCTGCAGCTTTTTCATCCTCGGAGACAATTGCTGCATCCGCTTCATACTTTTCATCCCTTTGAAAGTCAGTGGGAACAAAACTAAACGTACAATAATTGTCAAAATAATGATAGCAACTCCGTAGTTTCCAACATAACCGTAAATCAAACGCAGCAGGTCCAGCAACGGTCCGGCCAGTATCTCCAGCGTCATATCGTGGGAAACCACCAGGTTGTGTCCAAATTTCAGTAACTCTTCATCCTCTTTCGGACCATAATACATGCGAAAATCTGACTCAACCAGCAAGTTAGGCTGCAAATTAGTCGGAGGTAGAGCAACCCCAAAGTAAGGTGATAACAAGCGCTCACCCTGAACATTAGGTTGAGGATCAGAGAGATATGCGCCTGCCCGGAATAACCCGTTGCGTACAGTAGTCATTGGTACAGCTGCACTGATGAAATATTGATCTTCAACTCCGAGCCATTTCATTTGAGTGACAGGAAGTTCGCCTTCTATGTTGTCAGTAGTTTCTGTCTGCAGACTTTCATCAAAATAGAAAACAGGACCTTCATGAGAAACCTGGCTCATGCCGCCGTTACTGTCAGAAAGACGTTGTTCTCCAAAAAAGTAAAGCACTTCAACTGCCTGCGCTTCATTCGAACGGTTGATCAACTGCACGCGGTAATTTATAATATAACTGTCCGGAGTCACCTCGAAATACTTAATCAACTGGAGTCCGTTTAATACCGGAGAGGTCAGAGTCAGCGTAACTTTTCCTTCACCTTCATCCAGCACAATTTCCTCCGCGCTTGTGGCAAAGACCGCATTACGGAAGAGCGCACTTGTTTTGGGATCATTCTTAAACTCCTGAGTAAAAGCGGGTACTTCTGAAAGGTGATTACCGAACATCTGCACACGGTTATCTTCCGTGACTTCATCTCGATAATCCGGCCCGATAAAACTCGTTAACATCGGAAACCAAGTGCTTAGCGTAAGACGTGGTTTGGTATGTTTAAAATGCTTTAACTGCAGGCTTTTAGCAATTCCGCCACGTGTGTCTAAAACAAGCCGGTAATTATCTGTTTCTATGCTTACTTCTTTGGAGGGCAAACTACTGCCTACTTCTGCGATCGAGGCCAAAGGTGCTGCTGTAGAAAGAGTTGAATCGGAGTATCCTGTCTCTGCTGTTTCTGTTCTCGATGAAGCTGAGTTATGCTCAGTCAACGTCTGATCAACAGTATTGACAACTTCCCGCGGCGGTGGTTCCGGTGGTGGAAAGAGAGTATACCAGCCAACCATGATGGCGCCGGAGAGTACAACTGCAAGTAGAGTATTTTTATCCATAAAAATTTACTAGAATTATTTTCTTTCGCAAAGTCCAGAGCAATCAGCAAACACGCTGACATTGTCTCCGGGAACCTGATCTACGCCTCCGGGATGAAGCGGATTACATTTTAATATACGCCGCAGGCTCAGATACGACCCTTTCCAGAAACCAAGTCTTTTGTAAGATTCCAGCGCATAGGCTGAGCAACTTGGATAAAATCTGCAGGAAGCTGGTAAAAACGGTGACAGCCAATAGCGGTATGCTTTGATAAACCCCACCATCACGCGCTGGAAAAAGCAGCTCATAGCCTTGTTAGCAGAAATTTTGCGGAAAGTCCCAAAGCTCTGTGCTGCCGGACTCTGCTTCGTATCTTCCGTTTCAATTACTGGATTCATGATTTAAATCGTTGAAAAACCGACTGACCTGACGCAGGACATAAGCAGATTCCAACTTGTGCTTTGGAGGGTTGGTTACAAAAAAACAAATATCAAATACATAGTTCAGGTGAGAACGTTCCTGACGGACCGCTTCCCTGATAAACCGCTTGATCTGATTCCGGCAAGGGGCATTTCCGACCTTCTTTTTAACGGAGATTGAAAAACGGCTGGACTCAGCTTCTGTCATCTTGTATTTGACACCAATCGGTCCCAAAGATTGATAGACACCCTGCTCGAAAACTTCCCTGACTGCTCGGCTGTTCTGCAGCCTTGCTGATTTCGGGAAAGTATTCCGCAGACTCATGCACTGAGGCGTTTTCTGCCTTTGGCGCGTCGACGTTTAATAACTCTGCGACCTCCTGGAGTCGCCATGCGGGCACGGAACCCATGCTTCTTCTTGCGCCGCCGGTTGTTCGGCTGGAAAGTACGTTTCATTGCTTAATTATAATATTCGGTGTTATGTGAATGCTGCGGTTTTTATCTCGTTCCTGCTTGATAAACAAATCTGCAGTTGTTAATCTTTAACAGTTCATCCTGAATGGAACAATTGAATTTATCTATTAAACCTACGAAGTTTAACTCATTTCATTTTGCATGACAAGCTTTTTAGTATTCCTACACTCGACTCTATTCCCTGACAGCAACAAGAGCCTCTCTTAAATATTGCTTTGCGCCTTAGTACATTTTTTATTTTATCCGTCATATCCGTGGCTAAAAGCACAGTGCCATTTTCATATTATCCGTCTTATCCGTGGCTATATTCTATGTGTCTCAAAACATCAGTGCCTTCTTTCACTTTGATACTTTGTATCTTCTTTTAATTTTGCCTGAATGAACTTTGCTAGAATCCGGATCTGCGTGAATGGCAAACATGCTCCCCATGTAACCCCTTTAAAAGCTGAATCTAACTAAGCTTGTTTGTTGCACAGAATTGATTTCAGCTTTTATCCAAAACAGCAACTATTTCCTAAAGAAAAAATCCGGACTGCCGATGTTAGGGAGAACTGCATAAAATCCATTCAAAATTTTATGGTGCAGATCTATTAACAGCTAAAGAAAAATAACTGCGTGCCGATAAGAGCTCAAGAGAACTTTTTTCAGCACACTGGAAATAAAACAACATGGCATTGCGAGTCAATTCAAATATTGCAGCACTGAACGCGCTGAGGCACCTGCAGCAGACTGAGCGGGAATTGGGTCAAAACCTGGAACGATTGTCTTCCGGGCGGAAACTCAATCATGCGGCCGATGGACCTGCATCTCTAGTGATTTCTGAACAGATGAAAACGCAGATTTCAGGGCTGGGACAAGCAATCCGTAACTCCGAATCATCCATTTCAATGATTCAAACCACAGAAGGCGCCTTAAATGAAGTTAGCAACATGTTAATCAATTTACGCCAATTGGCGGTACATGCTGCAAATGAAGGTATTAATGACGAAAAAATTCTGCAGGCTGACCAGAATGAAGTTGAAAACATTCTCTCAACTTTAAAAAATATTTCCCGTAATACTCAATTTGGCACACGAACATTGCTTGACGGTAGTAACTCCGCAACAGGAGTTGCTGTTGGAGACGGCCTCGAATTTGTTTCTGCTTCAGAAGGTTCAAAATCAACAGCAGCAGATGGATTCAAAGTTGATATCACTCAAGTTGCGACACGCTCAATGGCAGTTGGTACACGCAGGTTGAGCCTGCAGGATGTTTCATCGTCTGATCCTAATAACTCGATTTCATTTGTGATCAATGAAGGTGGACGTACAGTTTCAATCGATCTGAAAAACAACAACGAATTACGACAGACAATTGAAAAACTGGTCAGTTCAGCAAAACGCAATGGTACTCCGGAATCAAAACTGAGAACGGAACGTGCAATTCAACAGTTGATTGCGCACGAAATGCAAAGAGTAACAGACGAAGCAGGGATGGAGCTGGATGTTTTTATTTATCGACCCTCAGATAATTTAGGCCCCTTTCTGGAAAACTTCGATACCTTGAATGACGCCCTGAAAGAGATCGCCAGAACACCTGGAGAGATCAACGAATTTGTCACAGGAATGGATGAAGTTATCGTTTTGAGACATCGTCAGTTCGGTAGTGATCCGGGCTTTACTGTTTCCTCAACTTTGGACAACTATTTTGGTGCTGATACAAAAGCACACGAAGCGGTTTATGCTCTTTCCGGCCGTGATGTGGAAGGCACAATCGGTGGATTGCCGGAGGTGAGTGCAGGCGGAGCTGCGATGGGACGCGGGCAGTTCCTCACAGGTGCTCCCGGTGCAGAAGCCGAAGGAGTTACCCTGAAGTACGGTGAAACAACAGACGATGTGATTTACGAAATTTTTAATCGTACTGATAACCGCTTTACCGGATTGCTCAAACGTGAGCAAGACAATGAGTTCCTGGTAGGCGAGGATATTGACGGTTTTGTACATGTTTCACAAAATTCTCTTGTTTTTCAAATTGGTCCGAATCTAGGTCAATTGCGGCGTTTTTCGGTAGACAGTATTGATCCGGAACAACTTGCAAATAGAGTCGACAACGACAGTAGGTTCCAAAGTTTAGCAGAAATTGATGTGCTGGACGCAAATGCGGCACAAGACTCACTGATGCTGATTGATCAGGCAATTGATGATGTTTCCACGATGCGTGGAAATTTAGGTTCATTCCAGAAAAATGCGCTGGAGGCAAATTTACACAGTTTGCGTGTTTCAAAGGAAAACCTGACTGCTTCAGAATCTCTGCTGGCTGATACAGATATGGCTCAGGAGATGAGTTCGCTGGTCAAGAATCAAATCCTGCTTTCTTCCGGAACAGCAATGTTGGCACAGGCCAATCAGGTTCCTCAGTCCGTTTTACAGTTGCTGAATTCAAACGGCTGATTGGAATGTTTTTTGAAATGATTTCTAGCGGTCGGTTCGCTTTGAACCGGCAAAATAGAAATCTATTTTATATCAGGTAGTTGACTAAAATCAACTAGGCAAATTTCTGCCTTTTTTCCGGAGAGTGATCCGGTAGTTGAGAAAACCTGCTTGCTTCAAAAAACGGAACCGTCTTGGCAGAACTAAATCCGAACGCGATTACCGGCTTAGGCTCAAAACTGAATACGAGGGAGATCGTCGATCGCTTTATGGCAATCGAGCAGCGTCGTATCAAACCTGTGGAAGCCCGTAAAGAACAGAAAGTAAGCGAGTTAGAGGCTTGGGAAGCCGTGAAATCGGAGTTGAATAAACTCCAGGGTGTAACCGAAGCACTCGACAAATTTGAAATCTGGGAAGCCCGAAAAGTAGAGACTAGTGATCCGGATGTTATAGTCCCAAAAGCACGGAAAGATTCTGTACCGGGCAGACACTCTGTTATCGTTGAGTCTGTTGCTTTATCACATCAAATAACCTCACAGGGATTTGAGAGTGATACCACACGTATCGGCACCGGAAAAGTGCAGATCAAAGTTGGAAACGATGAGGATGAGTTACCGATCACGATTAATCTTGCTGAAGGTAAAGATACGCTCGTTGACCTGAAAAAGGCTATCAACAATTCAGACGCGAATGTTGAAGCATACATCGCCAAAACACACGGTGATACACCTTATCGTTTGCTGCTGACCAGTAATCTAAATGGTGAAAAGGGACGAATTAGTATTGACGTAAATCTGCAGGGCGGTGAAGTTGAAGCGCCGAGTTACGAAAATACATATGAAAAAACTGCGAGTTGGAAGGGCTTTGACGTAAAAACCCCTGAAGCGACTTCCGGTGCAGGATTTGGTGGTTCAACCAATATAGTTGAAGTCGGGGGAACCTACGATGGAGAAGAGGATAACGTCTTTACTTTTCAGGTAGTCCGTTCCGGAATGATACCTTCTGATTCCGGTGTACTCATCGGTTGGAAGGACAAGAACGGTAGAGAGGGTGAAATAGAAATCAATAAATTTAATTATATTCCGGGAAGTCCGCTCGACATTACTGACGGATTAAAATTATTGATAAGTGACGGTGAAGTGGTTGCAGGTGATACTTTTACTGTAGATGTTAACGCGGAAAAATCTGATTTGCTCTGGTGGTTGAGTGATGCGGAGCGTGCACCTAAGATTTCACAACCGTCCGACTGGAGCAGTAAGGCATCAGAAGGCGGAGTTAGAGTTGTAGGTACTTATGACGGTGCGGAGGATGATACTGTAGTTTTTCGAGTTGAAGGCAATGGACAGGTCGGAGGGCCAAGTCCGCTTAAACTGCATTATGAATTCTCTGAGAGCGGGGAAAAGGGTTCTGTCAACATTGGTGAACCGTATTTGGGAGATGTAGGTAAAGGGGGGCCATTTGATAAGGCCACTGCATTTGATTCTGAAGACGGTGAAGAGCTTTTCGATTTGGAATTCAGTAAAAAGGGCAAGCGCGACCCAAAACGTTTACCTCTGGGACACGGTTTATTTATTGAGGTGAACCCCAGTGTTTTAAGGGACGGTGATACAACGGATGTGGATCTTATCGCACCGACTTCAGAAGATATGTGGTGGAGTGATGAAGAGCACCGCGGGGTTTCCAACAAAGTAGACGTACTGGCAAAATGGCAGACTTACGCGGAATATGAAGGCATCGATGACGGGAAAGACACAAGTTCTCTTAGTGTCAGTGATGGAATTGGAGGATTAGCGGGCAGGATCAGCAATGCGTCTATAGAAGTATCCGGAAAATATGAGCCTGATATCGCCAAAACATACACATTTGTCGTTGATAAAAGAGGCTCTGTAGGAATCACGCGTGAGCTTAAATTGAGATGGGAAGATACGTTTGGCGCTACAGGTACAGTGGAAGTCGGAGAAGGATATGTTCCCGGAACACATGTTTTGTTTGCCGAGGGTTTAAAAGTGGCACTCGGAAAAGGTGACTTGTATGAAGATGATTCTTTTACTATCTCGACAGAAACCTCGACGGTCAGGCTTGCTCAGGATTTAGTGTTGCGGCTCGGCGCAAGCAGGAGTGGAGAGGGACTAGAGATTAGACGTTCTGAGAATGAAGCCAATGATGTGATTCCAGGTCTTGATCTGGAGTTTTTTTCGCCAAGTAAAAAGCCCGTAATTGTGTCTGTACTGGGTGATACAGAGGTGGCAAAGGAACGCATTTATGATTTTGTTGATGCCTACAACACATTTCAGGCAACCGCGAAAGAAATGTCAAAGTTCGACAAGTCAACAAACACTGCCGCACCTTTGTTAAGTGATAGAAATCTGGCCCAGATGGTCAATGAGATTGCGACGACTACAATTGCGACAGTGAGTGGTCTACCGCAGTCTACGAATATGCTTTTTTCGATAGGACTGAAAATCGATGACAGCGGGCTCATGTCGATTGATGAGAAAAAGTTAAATGAAAAAATTGTTGATACTTTTTCCGATGTGGCAAATTTATTCCGTAGTCACGGGAAAACGGATAATCCGGGAGTCAGCTTTCTGGGAATGACTGAAGAAACCAGGGTAAATCCCACCGGTTACCGTGTCGATATTTCAAATACTGCCAAACGCGGGTTTTACCTGGGGACACCGCTTAATGGAACAATCAGGATTGATGATACAAACAACATTTTGGTTGTAAAAATGAATGGCAGGGTGTCTGATCCGATTGAGTTGCGTAAGGACGTCTATACACCGGGAAGTTTGGCAAAGACCCTTCAGAACCGCTTGATGGAAGACAAGGTTTTAGGACGCCGCGGGATACAGGTACGTGAAGAAGAAGGACGTTTGAAAATAGTTTCCAGTACATACGGCAGCAACAGCACGATTGATGTTGAAGCAGGTTCAGGCATGGATCTCGCAAGTTTAGGCCTTGTGGATGGAATAAGTACTGCCGGTGAGGATGTCGCGGGTTCCATCGGTAACGTAGAAGCAAAAGGCAGAGGTCAGTTACTTGCAGGTGCGGAAGACTCAAATACTGAGGGTTTGAGAATCTTCGTAACCCTCGGTGAAAACGATCTGCTTGATGAAGAAGAAGCTACTGTGAAAATATCAAAAGGTGTAGCAGTCAAGTTAGGTGATAAACTTAGTAAACTGAATGATCCTTTAGGTGGAAATGTTAAACGGGCCACCGATGATATCACCGGACAGATGAGCAGTTTTGATGAGCAAATCAAACGCTTAAACAAAAGAGCAGAAAGCAAACGTTCACGCCTGCAAAATAAATTTGCCAAGCTGGACAGTACGATGGGGAGATTAAAATCCCAACAAAGTTATATAAGTCAACAACTCTCCGCTATGAGTGGAGGAAAGAAAAATTAATACTAAAATGATTCTGGAGATGCGATGAGCACCTATAGTAATTATCAGAATGCCTATAAGAAGGCTTCTGTCAATACACTTGATCAAAACAAGCTGATAATTATGCTCTACGATGGAGCAATAAAAAATGCCAGCTTTGCTGTTGAGCACATGAAATCAGGGGAAATTGAAAAAGTCCATAATTGTCTGGTCAAAGCCAAGAACATTGTGACTGAACTGATGGCGACCCTTAACATGGAACAGGGTGGTGATATCGCAAAAAATCTGCAGTCACTTTACAGCTACATGTTTAGTCAATTGATTGAAGCAAACATGGAAAAAAAGACTCAACCGATCATAGTTGTTATTGATTTGCTCAAAGAATTGCGTGCGGCATGGGTTGAAATAAATAAAAAAAGTAAAACTCAAACAACTCAACACCAGGTGCCACAAGCTCTACCGCAGCAGAGTCAGGATAACGCAGAGAAGAGGATCAGGGTGACTGGCTGAAAAATCAGCAAAAAACAGCATTATTACCAGATGAAGCCAAAAGGTAGCAAGCGCTATTTTTTGGCTTTGTTGTTTAAAATTTTAGTACCGCCGGAATTGCCCGGCTGCGAACCACACATACAGGCCGTAACTGTTTTGAGTTACAGTGTTTCTGAGGTATGTGCAGTTTGTCAGCCGGGTTTTTTATTAACGGGAATCTCTAAAGCCTTTCCCTGAAACGGTGCTCTGAGTTGAGTGGAAGAGAAGAGGAATAAGATCTCTCTCTTCGTTTGAGATGGCAAATAATTAGTTTAGGAGTTTTTACGAAGCCATCATTGCTTGAAAAGCGTGTTTTTAGTGGCTCTCTTAAATGAGGTCGTAGTAAAAAGTGAGACAACTGTGTGTTACTTTTTGCTGAACCAGCAAAATTAAATAGAGGCCTACGAATAGCCAGGGCTCTTTCGTTCTTTGAAAATTGAATAATTTCTCACTCGGCAAACCTCTACAAAGGTGACGCCTGTTGACTGTTAATTCAAAAAAGTCGGGAGGATTATTTCTTCCTGAGCAGACTGCAATGGATTAATGTAGCTAAAGCAGATTTTCTTGAAATGTTACAGTAGGTGGTTGTGTTATCTTTTGTGCTGGTTTCAGCTAGATAGCTGAATTATAACTCAAGTAGAAAACCTGAAATTTCTCGCAATAGAAATATGCCGGTTGAAGGGGTTTTTTAGAGGGATAGCTGAAGTGTGACCCAAATAGAAAACTGGGAAATTATCGCAGTAGAAAACTGCAGTCCGACTG
>Ga0209019_1000895_pt1 | contig 15089 bp, 14 predicted proteins | sample METZYME_3_300m_FD_187549 | JGI IMG/M metagenome (GOLD analysis project Ga0209019, IMG submission 187549) | Marine microbial communities from oxygen minimum zone in mesopelagic equatorial Pacific - METZYME_3_300m (SPAdes) (version 2) | ecosystem: Environmental > Aquatic > Marine > Oceanic... | reverse complement strand
TAGTGCCAAAATTTTTTAAAAAAAACCCATTGATAAAAAAGGACTTAAGGCAATGCATTCAGACTGCATAGTTTTTTGTGCCCTAAAATTAAGCATCGAAAACCTTGTACGCTTAATTTTCTTGCTAAGAACACCTATCCTTTTCCTTAGAGTAGAAGAAAATAAAAAGAGAGGAATGAAAAGGAAGGGGTTGTTGGGGAGGCTAGGTTCTATCTTTCAAAATACAAAAGGAGAGAGGTAAGAACCTCTCTCCTTTTGATGGAATCTGGTATTTGCCTCGAAGTATAGAGTCAATTACATTAGTTGGAACTGCATACCAATTTGGAAACTCTCTGTGGTGGAACCATTACCAGTTTTATCTCCAGAGTAAAATGCACAAATTTTTGCGTTAGCACCGGAAATAATGTAGTTCATTCCTCCTTCTGTTACTGATCGGTTTCCTCTTGCACCGGCGCGATTTATTCCATCCCGAGAAAAATGTTGATAGCGAACGTAAGGTTGTAATTTACCCACGCCAACTGGATCAGGTAGTAGATAACTTGCTAAAATCAGGTAAGCCTCACCCTGAGTCAGGCTTGAATCTTCCTTATCATCTGTGTCGTATTCGAAATAGGCCCCCTCTAGATTAACTACCCCACCATTTGAGAGCTTTTTTTCCATTAAAACGTCTACATTCCAACCGTTAAAATCCCCAGCTGTAGTTGCTGTGCCTGCACCATTGTCTTCCCTATGATATACAAAAGCAACGGCTAGAACATCTTTTCCCCCATAATATGCGCTAGTTGTATAATATCCCGGTTCTGGATCCCAGAAATTATAGGTTGCACGGAATGCATGAAGTGAATTATCTCCCAAGTCAGGGTTAGAATCTCCATTAGTATCGCTGGTTCTACCCTCAAATATGCCATAAGACCATTTGAATCTCCCACCGCCATACTCTTTCATAATAGCAAAGCCGTCGTCTCTTCCATTTTCAAGAGCTGGATAAGCCTGAACCATTGGGAAATTATAAGCATTTAAAAAGTATGGTCCATCCAGGTTGAATCTATCACTTGGGGGAAGAAATCTTCCTGCCCATAGAGTAAAATCGCCCGGCAAGGCAACTTTGACTATTGCATCCAGAACACGCATAGCTTGATCTGCGTTCTGAGTATTGGCCGAATTACCATTTGTTAATTCTGTATTAAATTCAACGACAATATCTTTAGTAACCTTGGCTAATGTGTAAAGCCTCATATTGTCTAAGGACATGCCTGTCGCCGTACCATTATCATCAGCGCCATTTTCTGTCACGGCATAAGAAGTTCTTAGCCCCAAGCCAATTTTAAACCAACGTTTATCATCATCGGTCTTCATATTTTCAAAAATGCTCCCCATCTCCAAGCCATAGGCCGGGAAGGTCAAACCACCGAATAGGAAAACTGTAATTAAGCTTATGCTACTGAATTTACGTAATTTTGGAAACATCCCAACTCCTCCTTAATTTTTAATGAACTGCTATTAAAAAACTATCCAGCGTCGCTAAAGCTCCTAGCGGTGATCTAAATAGTAAATATACTATATTATTTCAATCGCTTCAAGAGATATCCAACAACTTTAAGTATTTGTATCGTCTGAATTTTTTATCGTATGGGTTACTGAATTTTACCTACACTGTCTTTATAAAAGTTTATGGTTAATTTGCCGGTAAACAAAGTTTTTGCAAGCTCATTTAAAACATCGATCAAATCTTTCAAGTTTCGGCTTTTCCTAACCATCAAACTAGCTTATCTTTAACCACTAATTACTCGTTTCACATAACCACACCTAATTCCTTAAGCAAAACCCATTCCATTTTGTTCGCTTTGTATGTAAACATGCATTTTATAATGATTTTTATAATTAAAGCCAAACTAAAGCATAACTTTCAAACAGAAATTGCTTCAATTTGTAGCGTTTATGTATCTCGATGTCTTATTTTAAAGCGGAAAGTGGTATCCAGTAGAGAATATAGGGTTTGATTTTTCAGGAGATTTTAAGTGTGTGATATTTTTCTACTGTTTGGGGAGATAATGAGGAAAGAGTCGGTTTAAAATAATCTTTCAAAAAGTTTTTTTTGTTGGACTTTATATTCTTCGTCTTCGATGAGCCCTTCTTCATGAAGGTGTTTTAAATATTTAAGTTTCCTATCTAGTTCTTGATTCAATTTATTGCTTGAGTTGCTTTTCTTTGAAAGATCAGAGGGCCCTCTCTTTTCCTCATCCTTCTTGTCAGAAACGGGAAGATGTAATTTTGCAACAACCCAGTTTTTATTCAGACGTCTACCTCGATCTGCGCCAGACTTGAAATAAAGTTGGCCTTTTTGAGGCATCAGTTTCCAAGCAAAAATACTCCACGCACGAGTATTATTTTTTTGAAAAAATGTTTCCCCTTGAATTAAGTCAAAACGCCAATTTAAATAATTTTTAAAAGAGAAAATATCAACCACTGTGGTTCCTGTTTTGCTTTTTAAGTCAATATGGATAATCTTTCTAGGATTCGCACCGGCAAAAGCTTTCACAAGAATGGGAGCCAATTTTTTAATTTCAGTAGGAGAAAAGACATCTTCCTCCTTGTCGCCCATAAATGTTCCCTTGTATCTTAGCGAAACAAGATGGTTAATAATTTCTTTCTGTGAGATTTTTAGAGGGTGATTTAATTTGAATTTCTTAACATTAAAGTTTCCATCAAGTTTGGATCTATAACTGAGGCGGATCTTAATGCTTTTTACTTGAGCATCTACACTTTCCACACCTTCGGAAATAGCAAGGATGAAGAAAATTAAATATACTATTGGCTTTAAGCATCGATACATTAAAACCATTTTTTATGCCCCGGGCGGTGTTGTCAAGGTAATGCCGTGCTCATAAGAGTCCCTGGTTAATAATAAAATTTTCGATTTGCTCAATTCCAATACCATTTTTCAGGTTACTAAATACGAAAGGTTTGTCACCCCGCATGTTCCGAGCATCTTTTTCCATAACATCCAACGAGGCTCCCACATGTGGAGCCAGGTCAATTTTATTGATGACCAGTAAGTCGGACTTGGTTATGCCAGGCCCCCCTTTACGAGGAATCTTATCGCCGGCGGCGACATCGATCACGTATATAGTCAAGTCGGAAAGTTCCGGACTAAAAGTGGCCGCAAGATTATCGCCTCCGCTTTCTACAATGACCATATCCAGATCGGGGAAACTTCGGCTTAACTCATCAATCGCTGAGAGGTTCATGGAGGCATCTTCACGAATAGCGGTATGCGGGCACCCACCGGTTTCTACGCCCCGGATCCTTTCTTCTGCCAAAGCTTCGTTTCGGATTAAAAATTGTGCATCTTCTTTTGTATAAATATCGTTTGTCACAACGGCGATCTGATAATTGGTCCTCATTTTCTTACACAAAGCGTTGACTAGGGCCGTCTTTCCCGAACCTACCGGTCCTCCAATTCCCATACGTAATACTTGTTTACTAGTCATATTTATTTTTTAGTCTTTAAGATCGAAATAATCGAGTGTATTGAGTTTCGTGATAAGCACTGGCCATTCCTTGGCCTGGGGTCGTATAACCTATTTCTGTATCTTGTAGTGCTAAACCTGTTAATACAAGATCCGGAATGATTTCAATTGCCGAAGACAATATTTTCTGGCCGCTGGTTTGTCCCAACGGAACCAATTTAATTGCTGCCAACACCTGGTTTTCTGCCCACATCCATAAATAGCCTAATGAAGATTCCCTGAGTGAAATCTTCCAATGCCACACTCCCAAAGTATAGACAGATAGAAAACATGCTCTTGATTTTTCTTTCCACTCAATAGCTTCAGAAATACCCAGGTCACCTAACAATCGGGCTAAGGCATGAGCCAGCTGTTGTTCTTCTTCTCTAAGTTCTCTCGAGTCACGACTTGCATATAAATAATCATTCCAATAAAGAACACTTTTCTTATCATTAGCCAACCATGCTTTGTGTAAACGAGATAGCAGGGGCACATCCAAATATGTTAAGGAATTTGCCAAGAGTCCTTGAATCCACATTGAAGTTGTTTTTTCATCTTTTACCCAATCCGAAGAGACCGCAAATTCCAATCCTTGTGAATATGCATAAGCTCCTATGGGAAGCATCGGGCTACACAATTGCATTAATCGTAAAGTTTCTTCCGGTCGATCAGAATTCATCTTAGATTTCTGATTCGTGGGGATGAGAGTGTGAATGATTGGAGTGCCCACTATAGGCTCCGCTTTCTGGCTCAAAAGGGGCACATTCGTGTTTCACAGAAAGCCCCAAAGATTGAACCATTTCTTCCAGCACATGGTCCCTTTGAATGTGCAGCCAGCCTTCTCCTATTTGAAGAGGAACATGTCGATTCCCCAAGTGGTAACAGGCCCGCGCCAAAAGAAAAGAGTTTTCTGTGGAAATAACTGCGACCTCTTCATTAGCGGCGCGAACCTCGATAATCAATCCATTGTCTGCTCGCAATAATTCACCATGACGCAAAACACTTCCACGCTTCAGCATCAATGCAACTTCCTGATTGTTATCCAGAGAAACCCGTAATCGACTCTTTTGCCTTTTTTCGAACGACAAGGTTAGACTTGCAGAGGGTGTTAAAGGAGTGGCCAGTTTCTCGGTAATTTTTAACATTTAATGGGGTTCTAATTAAAAAAGAAAATAACGTTGTGCCAGAGGTAATTCTTTTGCTGGCTCGCAAGTTAAAAGGTCACCATCTGCTCGGACCTCATAAGTCTGTGAGTCCACTTCTATTTTCGGAAGATAGCTGTTATGAACAAGCTGTTTTTTGGTGATACCGCGTGTATCGTGGACCGAAACCAATCGTTTATTCAATCGAAGTTTTTCACCCATGCCATTTCCATTAGCGGCTTTTGACACAAAGCTTACGCAGGTCTCACTTCGCGCTCCTCCAAGTGCTCCAAACATCGGACGGTAGTGAACGGGTTGTGGTGTAGGAATCGAAGCATTAGGGTCTCCCATGGGAGCGGCTGCGATCATTCCGCCTTTAATAATCATTGCCGGCTTTGCACCAAAAAATGCTGGTTTCCACAAAACAATATCCGCGAGCTTTCCAATTTCTATGGAGCCTACTTCGTGGCTGATTCCATGAGTGATGGCCGGGTTAATCGTATACTTGGCCACATAACGTTTGGCACGAAAGTTATCATGGTGGGAAGGATCTGGACTTAACGGTCCTCGTTGCACTTTCATTTTATGAGCAGTTTGCCAGGTTCTACAGATTACCTCCCCAATTCGTCCCATAGCCTGCGAATCAGATGCAATCATGCTAAAAGCTCCCAAATCGTGCAGAATATCTTCCGCTGCAATAGTTTCCCTTCTTATACGCGATTCAGCAAATGCAACATCTTCAGGAATTTTGGGATCTAAGTGGTGGCAAACCATGAGCATGTCTAAATGCTCATCAATGGTGTTAACCGTATAAGGGCGTGTAGGATTTGTGGATGAAGGCAATACATTTGAGACGCCACAGGCTTTTATGATATCGGGAGCATGCCCACCACCGGCACCCTCCGTATGATAAGTGTGGATAGCTCGGCCTTTAAACGCGGCTAATGTGTTTTCAACGAAACCGGATTCATTTAAAGTATCGGTATGAATAGCAACTTGCACGTCAAAATTATCGGCAACCGTTAAACAGTTATCGATTGCCTGCGGGGTAGTTCCCCAGTCTTCATGAAGTTTCAACCCCATAGCCCCTGCAAGAACTTGTTCTTCAAGAGCGGCGGGGAGACTGGCATTGCCTTTACCCATGAAACCGAAATTCATTGGCAATTCTTCCACCGCCTGATACATGCGCTCAATATTCCAGGGTCCCGGTGTACAAGTTGTTGCATTTGTCCCAGCAGCCGGTCCTGTGCCACCTCCTAGCATGGTAGTGATTCCAGACATAAGAGCTTCTTCCACTTGCTGCGGGCAAATGAAATGGATATGCGCATCCAGCGCTCCTGCAGTTGCAATTAGTCCTTCGCCTGCAATCGCTTCCGTTCCGGGACCGATAATGATGTCAATATCGGGTTGGACGTCAGGATTTCCGGCTTTTCCAATTCCAACAATGCGACCAGATTTAATTCCAATATCGGCCTTAACGATACCCCAATGGTCTAGGATTAAAGCATTCGTTATTACAACATCCACAGATTCTTTGGAAGTTCTTTGGCTTTGTCCCATTCCGTCTCGAATAACCTTGCCGCCTCCAAACTTAACTTCCTCACCATAGGAAGTTTTATCTTGTTCGACTTCAATCCATAGCTCGGTATCACCCAGACGTACACGATCACCGGTTGTGGGACCATACATATCCGCATACGCTCGTCTGCTTATCTCACTCATTATTCTTTCTCCAATTGTCCCATTATTTTTCCATTGAACCCATATACTTGCCTGGAACCTAAATAGGCGACCAATTCTACGTCACGATTTTGTCCTGGCTCAAACCTTATTGCTGTCCCTGCAGGTATGTTTAGGCGAAAACCTTTTGTTTTTTCACGATCGAATAGCAATGCATCATTAGTTTCGAAAAAATGATAATGTGATCCTACCTGAATGGGTCTATCGCCAGAATTGGAGACAGCTATTTTTCTCGTTTCCCCGTTTTTATTGAGGGCTATGTTTCCATCCTTTACTTTTATTTCTCCGGGAATCATTTCCATTCTCCATTTATGGAATAGGGTTATGAACAGTAACTAACTTAGTGCCGTCAGGGAAAGTAGCCTCCACTTGAACCTCATGAATCATTTCTGGAATCCCCTCCATAACATCTTCACGTTTTAGTAAGGTAGTTCCATAGCTCATTAACTCAGCAACACTTTTTCCATCACGAGCGGCTTCCAGAATGGCAGCTGAAATATAGGCAATGGCTTCCGGATAATTAAGTTTCACTCCGCGATCCAGCCTCCTTTCCGCTAATAATCCCGCGGTAAATATCATCAACTTATCTTTTTCTCTAGGGGAGAGCTCCATATTATCCTCTCTTTACATATAGGACTTAATATCAGTATTTAAATTTTAAAGTCAATTAATCCGTATATCAAGTTTTCCAAATTCGTGGTTCTACAATTTCAAGTTGGATCACTCCTTGGCGAAATATTTTCCAAGCCTTGATAAAGTAGTTTCTGGCTCTTTCCACACTATTTCCCAGAAAATAACAGAGGATGATATCATCCACTTGGGTTGCAGAAAACAATTCTTGGTCAGTTGAAGCAGTTGCTAGATTTTTCAAGGAATCCAAAAGTCCAGCATTATCAGTCATGCAAACCATATTCCCAATGACAGGCAAGCCAAGTAACCCCCATTTAGCTTGAAGAGACGAATCTCCTCCCTTTAACGATAGACGTTCAATCTGTAAAGGCCTGCCCCCTCGCCAAATTTCAAAACGCTGATCCAACTCACCTTGGCTGAAATTTTCGTTCGAGGCTGGTCGTCCCAGACATGAGATTTCCCAGCCCATAAAATTACTATCACGAGACAATTCAATTTTAGTTTTAATCTGCGCTTTGGCACCGGAAAATATTATATTTTCCGATGGGAACCATTCCAAAGTCCCTTTTGGCGCAACTTTTATAACCTGTTCTTGTCTGGCCACTGGCCCAGCACTGCGGTAAAACTTTCCCGCTGCAGGAGTTGTAATCAAAGCATGTGCATTTGAGTTTACATCCACACAAATATTTAGACGGTCTCCCCCAACCACTCCGCCCGGCGGGTGCAATATGTAAACATGACAGGTTCCGTTAGGTTCTGGATAAAATGGTTTCTGTACTTGCAAAGGGCCGTGGTGTTTCCGGTGGCTAAGTATGGTCTTATTGTTGGAATTTGAAAATTCCAAGTCCAACCAAGCTCCCCATTCCGCATTCAAATTTTCTTTTATTTCAGTTGTTGGCATTAATTTAATGAACACCTATACTTTTATTGACGGTTGAGCCTTATTTTATTTTCCAACTGTTTTAAATTAATCCTAGCCGATTGATGCGAAGGATTTAACTTAAGAGCCGATTGAAATGCTTCCCTTGCTTTTTCCCAGTTTTCTTCTCGAGCTAACACAATACCCAGCTTATCATGGATGTCAGCATTATCAGGAGTCAAAGACAACGCTGCCCTGAACTCTGTCTGGGCAGAACCCCAGTCTTTTTCAGACATATACACAATACCCAGATAATAAAGCGTGTCAACACGGTTAGGATCCAAGGATTTTGAAGACTGTAATAGCCTTAGGGCATCATTATTTTTATTCATCGCAAGGTATAGAACCCCCAAATTATTTATTGTTTCAATATAATTCGGGTCTAGCTCCAAAACCTTGCCGTATATATTTTCTGCGTCCTTAAACTTTTTCATTTCATAATACAGGACACCCAGATTGTTATAGGCCCGCACCTTGCGAGGCCAGATTTTTATAACCTGCAAATATTCCACTTCAGCCTGCTGAAACCTACTAGTTTGATAATATAGCGCTCCTAAATTGTTCCGCGCTCTTGCAGATTCGGGATCGAATTCCAGCGCTTTTTTAAATTGTTCTTCTGCCTCAAGAAACCGTCCTGTTTTCGCATAAAGCTGACCGAGTCGAAGTCGCACTGGCTCTGCCTCAGGTTTTAAACGCAAGGCCTTCTTATACTCATTTTGCGCAAGATCCTCTTGCCCTAATTTTTCATATAAAATACCCAAACGATAGAGCACTCTTTCATCTTTAGCATTTAGTAATAGTGCTTTTTGCAATGCCTCCTTAGCTTCTGCAAGTCGACCCTGATTTGTATAAACCATTCCAAGATAAAAAAATGTGTCAACCTGATTTGGTTGAATTCTCAACGCTGTTTTCAATTGATTTTCGGCCTTTTTAAGCTGACCTTCTTGAAAATAATGTGTAGCAAGGTTCGCATGAGCGCGATACACTTTTTTTGGAAACTTTTCCACTACGGGTATCCAAAGCGACTCGCCGTCGTGCCAAATTCTGGTTTGTTTAGAAGATAAGATACTGAGGGCAAAAACCATGATAGTGGTTCCCAGAATAATCCCCGATCGACAAATATTTCTTTGCCACAAGTTCGTTAGCCCTGCTCCCGCTAAAAAGACAGGACCCAGAGTTGGGATGTAGGTATACCGGTCAGCCATCGCCTGTGTTCCCACTTTAATAATGCCAATAACCGGCGCCAGGGTAACCAGATAAAATAGCCATGCTATAGCCCATGCACGATTGCCCTTCCGCCATTGATAAAAACTAAACAGAGTCGTCCCAAGAAATAAAATCAACCCCAGTAAGAATTTCATACTGAGCCAGGAAGGATTTTCCCATAATGGATAAAACGGTAACAGATCCCGAGGCCAAAATATTTTTTCTATATATGCCCAGAGTGTATGGAAAGAATTTATGATTCGGTCAGAAAGAGAGGTTTCTTGCAAAGTCCTGACCGCACCGGTAGTTCCCTGAGCTAATAGAGTCAATATTCCACCCATCAGGCTCAAAGCAAAGAGCGGTATTTTTTCCATCAAAAGAGGCGGGAAGTCCTTTGCCAAACGTAAACGTTCCAGAGGAAAAATATCTAAAAGTAAAAGCACAATGGGTAATGTTACAGCCATCGGCTTGGACATGATTGCCAATGTAAAGAGAAAAAACATAACGCTATATATCCAACGCTTTTTCTTACATACATAAAGGTAATAGGCTCCAATGGTCGAAAAATATAAGAATCCACAAAGCAAATCTTTGCGTTCAGAAACCCAAGCTACTGATTCAACGCGCAAAGGATGAAGTCCAAATAGTAGGGCTGTAAATATACCTCCTACATACACACTATAATTAGAACCTTCCTTCCCTCTACCTACCAACAAGACAAATAGTGCAAATACCCAGCAGGTATTTAACCCATGCAGAAACAAACTTGTCAAATGATGTCCCCAAGGATTCAAACCATAAATTTGATAATCCAGTGCATGCGAAAACCAGGTGAGTGGATGCCAGTTTGCAGAGTGAAACGAAACGGTCATCTCAAAAAAATTGGCCCATTTTTGAATCATGGGATTTTCGGTAACGTATTCAAAATCGTCCCAATTAAGAACAAACCCGTTATCTAGAACACCTCGAAACACCATCACAGTAATTAAAAACAATCCCGCCAGTGATAATAAAAATTTTGAATTGAAAAAATTCATAAATCGTCGATTATTTTTTTATGAACATATAGGTCATGAACAAGTTTATATTAGATGTTGTCGCGTCAACTTTTCCAGATAAATTTCACTGTCTAATAATTTTTTTCGAACGTTGTCTAATTTCATTTATAAATAGTATTTCAGTTTATCCATCAAGTACAGATCGAATAATTAGGAGGAGATAATGCAATCTTCAATGCAAACCACAATAGAATCTACAGCAGCTTTCAACGATTTCCTTTACCTGCTTACTGGAGGATATTTAGGGCTTTTCATGCTTGGCCTTATAACTATGGTCTTATTCTTCTTTTTGCCATTTTTTATATTTGGAATATGGAATCAAACTAAACGAACAAATAAAAATTTACAAAAACTCATAGAATTACTTCAGATTTGTGAAAATAGGTTGAAACTAATAGAGAAAGACTCTAAATAAAGGAATGATGAAAGCCATAGGTACATTCGATGTTTAACCACGTTTTTGGTGATCATCAAATTAACAGCGCAGCAACTGTTTAAGTTTAAAGATGGGTAGAACTTCAAGAAATAAACTTATGCGAATTTCGATCTGTATATTACTTGTGATAGCAACCTTTATTGCTTACATGCAGGTGCTAAAATATGGGTTTATTACATCATTTGATGATACTGAATATTTAACAAGTAATTGGAACATCAAAGCCGGGTTGACCAAGGAAAGTATTGTTTGGGCATTTTCCACATCATATGCCTCCAACTGGCACCCAGTGACCTGGTTGTCACATATGCTGGACTATGAATTCTATGGATTGGAACCTTTTGGCCATCACCTGACAAGTTTACTCTTTCATATCATTAATACCCTTCTATTATTTGGGGTTCTCCTGAAAATGACTGGAGCGCTTTGGCGAAGTGGGCTTGTTTCCGTGCTGTTTGCGCTCCACCCTCTCAATGTCGAATCGGTTGCATGGGTCTCTGAACGTAAAAACGTACTTAGTACCTTTTTTTTGCTCCTGACCCTGTGGGCTTATGTAAAGTATGTAGATAAGAAAAATGCTCGAAACTACCTGCTTGTTGTTTTATTCCTGGTTTTAGGCTTGATGTCTAAACCCATGCTGGTCACATTACCCTTCGTGCTCCTTCTGCTGGACTTCTGGCCGTTGAAACGATTTGGTGAAGTGCGTCCTGCCCGTCTGATCTTTGAGAAAGTCCCACTTTTCATATTACTAATCGGGTCGTGTGTCGCCACCTTCATAGCTCAAAAAAGTGGAGGGGCCATACGGTCCTCTGAGTTCAGCTCTCTTTATTTTCGAATTGCCAATGCTCTGGTTTCCTATTTTGAATATCTAAGAAATATGCTATGGCCCAGTGGACTTTCAGTCTTTTATCCTCACCCAGGCAATGCATTGCCGATTTGGAAACCTTTAGCGTGTACGATTGTGCTAGTGGTAGTTACCATCTGGGTTGTTAAAGAAATCCGACGAGCCCCTTATCTTGCGGTAGGGTGGTTCTGGTATCTGGGAACTCTGGTGCCAGTGATTGGTATTGTGCAGGTGGGAGAGCAGGCTATGGCGGATCGGTATACATATGTCCCTCTGATTGGTATTTTTATCGCTATTGCCTGGAGCTTACCGGAGCAGATAAAAACTGGAAAAGAAAAACTCCTGCCCATTCTATCAGGAATAGTTATTTCGCTGCTAATTGCATTAACTTGGATACAAGTGAGCCATTGGAAAAATAGCATTACACTTTTTAAGCATGCTATCAATGTGACGGATACCAAATATCTTGGTGTTGCCACGATACATGCTTTTCTGGGCGACGCTTACCATAGAGAGGGAGAATTAGGTATTGCCATTTCCGAATTCAAAAAATCACTGGACCTTGACCCGGCCAATCTTTATAGCCTTAATAATCTTGCCGCCACCTTAGCCGAGCAAGGAAATTTGAAAGAAGGGTTAAGCTATGCTCAAAAACTGTCCCGCTTGCAACCAGACTATACACCTGGTTTGATTACAATGGGAAATATTCTAGAAGAAACCGGGAAGTTGGACCAAGCTCAAATATATTACGAACAAGTGTTGGAACTGGATTCGGATTCTTTTGAAAACTATTTAAACCTCGCCAATATTTTATACAGGAAAGGAAACCTAGAAGGTGCTATCCCTCATTATAAAAAGGTTATTATCCTGAATCCTAATTTGTTGGAAGCACATTATAATCTAGGAAATATTTTCGGCCAACTGGGTCAGCCCATAGACGCAAAAAAGGAATTTGAACAGGCAATCAGGTGTGACGAAAAACAACCTATGCCACATTATGGGTTAGGGCTCATTCAACTACAAGCTGGAAACTATTTAAAAGCCATCGAAGCATTTGAACAAGCCTTAAGCTTAAACCCAAAACTGGAGCAAGCGCGTCACTTTCTTGCACAAGCTAGTGAAAAGATGAGGCAAAAATAACTTGAGGCAACGAGAAACCTCCCCTTACCCAAACTTTAGAAATTCCCATAAAATTCTACTTCATTTGGTCGTAGCATAGATTTAATGGATACGCCTTCCACTATTGCATGATCGAACGAACCTACACGAGACAATAGTTTTTTTATAAGTACTTCTCTTCCCTTGATCAATCTTTCTGGCGGAGTGGTTTCTATATCTCTTGTATCCTTGAGCATTTTGATAAACCAACGGGTTGGTATTTTCTTTAGCTTGCCCATGGACGCATTTTCAAGGTTAAGCATGAACCAGATTTTAGAATCAAGATTTATTTTTAGTTTTGTGGTTTTAGTTTGCTTAAAATCTTTGACGGTTCGAGGAGAATGTCTTATTTTATTAAAAAAAACTTTTCGTGAATTAAGAGTTCCGCGAATCGGAAAAATCGTTGGACGCCTGGGGAGGGCATTATTTTTCTTTAGTGCTACTTGGACTGTATTTGGTGTATTTTTTGGTTCATAAAAACCATCTGAACTATTGGCATACTCAAACCTTATCTCTCGTGGTATCGGAAAGCCAAGTTTATCACCTTTATCTAAGGCTTCTGTCATTATCAAACTCCATATTGGCGCAGCCGCATGGGCCCCTGTCACTCCCTTCCCGTTTGGTCTTAACATGGATTCATTATCATCGTAACCTACCCACACCGAGGTTGTTAAATCGGGGGTGAAGCCGGTAAACCATGCATCTCTGAAGTCATTGGTGGTACCCGTTTTACCCCCTGCAGGATACTTGAAACCCATTCTCCTTATTACCCTTCCAGAACCATTATCCATTACCCCCTTCATCATATCCAGTAATGGATAAATATCTGCAGGTTCAAACCTTTTTACTTCTTCAACGAAATGCTCATAAAGAATATTTCCTTGATAGTCTTCAATTTTAGAGACATAAAATGGAGCTTTGTATGTGCCAAGGTTGGCAATGACACTATAGGCTGCTGCAAGTTCAAACGGTGAGGCTCCGGTAGCACCCAATGATAATGAAAAGTTTTTAGTAAGAGGGCTTTTAAAACCGAACTTTCTAGCAGTTTTTACAACTTCAGTAGGCGTTGTTTTGAAAATAAGTTTAGCAGAAATTATATTAAGCGATTTGGAGAAAGCCTTTTTAAGAACCACCGACCCCATGTACTCATCATTAAAATTAGCAGGTTCCCATTTTTTATTATGAGGAAGCTTAAAAACCGTCGGCTCGTCAACAAGAACGGTGCCCGGATGAAAGCCTAACTTTTGCATGGCTGTCAAATAGACAAAGGGCTTAAACGAGGACCCGATCATCCTGTTTGTAGATAGTGCTCGGTTGAATTGACTCCTTCCGTAGTTTTTTCCTCCAAGCATCACACGTATAGCTCCATTTTTATTGTCAATGGTTACAGCAGCAACTTGGAGTTTTTTCTCTCGGGGAACAATTTTTTTTTCAAGGAACTCCAAATGATGTAGGGCATCTTCTTCTGCTATTTTTTGCAGCTTACTGTTCAGGGTGGTAAATACTCTAATCCCTCCGGAGCTAACAAGCTCGGGGCCATAAATGGTGTTTAATTCTTCCAAGACAGTATCAACAAAATATTGATTGTTGTTATAGCTCTTTTTTATTTGTTTTAATTCTAATTCTGAGTTGAGAGCATTGTTTTTTTGTATATTATCTATGAAACCTTCTCGAACCATGCTGGCCAAAACTGCCTTGGCTCTTTTAATTGCGATCTCCCTGTTATTGAGGGGATTAAATTTATTTGGGGATCTGACTGTTCCAGCCAGCATTGCGGCTTGAAGTAAGGTGAGTTTGCTTGAGCTTTTACCAAAATAAATCAAGCTGGCTTCATTAATACCGTAGGCGCCGTTTCCAAAGTAGATTTGATTACTGTAAGCCTCTAGGATAGCTGACTTAGTAAAAGACGATTCCATCTGCAAGGCAATTAGTAGTTCCTTAAACTTCCTGATCCAACTCTTTTCAAAGGAAAAAAAAAGATTTTTAGCCAGCTGTTGGGTTATCGTGCTTCCTCCTTGAGCCAGCCTCCCTTTTTTAAAGTTAACGAACATGGCTCTTAAAAAAGCAATTGGATCTATCCCGGAATGATTGAAGAACCTGCGATCTTCAATGGCCAAAATAGCATTTTGAAATTCCCGGGGAATCATATTCAACCTAATTAAATTTCTGGGTCCTATTGTTTTTAATAATTCTCCATCATTCGAATATATTTCTGTTGGAGGCCTGTAGTTTATATGGGATAAGTTTTTAGGCAACCGGGGAAGGTCATCTTCAACGTAAATGTAACCTGCTATAAAAATAGTCATTAACGTAACGATGGATAAAAATATGCTCAGTCCTAATATGCTCAAAACTTTTAGAATTTTTTTCATTGACTGGCATTAATATGAAAGCTTCCTGTCAAGCTTAAGCTGAGAATTTATATTTTCTTTTACAAATTTAACCTG
>Ga0209019_1000888_pt1 | contig 15162 bp, 10 predicted proteins | sample METZYME_3_300m_FD_187549 | JGI IMG/M metagenome (GOLD analysis project Ga0209019, IMG submission 187549) | Marine microbial communities from oxygen minimum zone in mesopelagic equatorial Pacific - METZYME_3_300m (SPAdes) (version 2) | ecosystem: Environmental > Aquatic > Marine > Oceanic... | reverse complement strand
CAGGCGTATACTCTGAAATTTCTTCAATCTCTATTCTCTTTTCCTTGAACATGCCAGAGCCTATCTCATTAAGATTAGGAATCGTCACCGGAAGACGGCCAGAGATATCTTTAAGTCCAAGGAGAGCATCGGCCAACGCATTTTGCATTATTGAGCTACCTTTATAGGCACAGAGATAGGTTGAAACCTCAGAAAAATCCTGAAGAAGGTATGGTGTGCCCAGGCTTGCTAGGATAATCCTTTCAGACTTTTTCAATAACTCTCTTACGAAGTATGTTTCATTATCCGGAAAAAAAATACGGTCCTTCCACTCCTTTGGACTGACAAAGGCATTGATAAGTATTTGACTATTTTTTGGGATACTTTTTATGATCGCGTCCAGGATAGGCTTCTTATCTGACTCATCTATCTGAACAGACCTAACAGGGAATCTTTCTGCAATGATTTTGGTTGTAACCGTAGACCGTGAGTGCTTGTATTCTTGGTCATAGATATCAAAAACATAGAGAGTGTCCTTACCATTTGCGCTGAGTGGCAAAAGACCTTTTTTATCTCTGACAAGGGTTATTGATTCGGATGCAATTCTACTAGCTGTTTCTCTATTTTCTTTGGTTGAGATATTTTCCATCATAGAGTCCATACTGATATATCGGTTCAGGTTGAGACCGACTTTGTCTTTTAGCTGGAGCATTTTTAGGGCTGAAGAATTGATCTGGTCTATTGAAATATCACCTTCTTTGACAGCTTTTTCAACGACATCAATAGCACCGGTCAGATCATAATTCTGTATTATAATATTACAACCGGCCTGGATAGCCTTGACAATTGCATAGTCATCAGAATAATTCTTTGTGATTCCACCCATGCTCATCGCGTCGGTTATAATTGCACCATCAAAACCAAGCCTTTCTCTAAGAATTTCTGTAACCCAAAATCTGCTAAGGGTAGCGGGCTCATCCGCCTCTGGCTGATAGTCTGGTGCGTGTACATGAGCCAGCATGACAACATCAATCCCGGACTCGGCCATTACCCTAAAAGGCTTAAGCTCTACTGACCAAAGACGGCTTGAGTCGCTGGGAATCATGGCCAGCGAACTGTGAGAGTCTGTCTGCGTATCACCATGACCAGGAAAATGTTTTGCGGTTGCGATCATTCCATGATCCTGGAGACCTTTGGTATACTCTAGAGAAAACTCACTGACAATATCCGGATCTTCACTAAATGATCTGGTGTTAATAATCGGGTTCAGAGGATTGTTGTTTACGTCTACAACTGGCGAGAGGTTCCATTGTACCCCTGCGGCTTTGGATTCTATGGCAACAATTTTCCCAACATCATAAGCATTTTTAGGGTTCCCTGTTGCGGTGATAGCCATCATAGGCGGGAAATCAGTGCCTGAAGGAAATCGCTGTCCAAAGCCTCTTTCAATATCAGCGTCAAATATAATTGGAACCTTTGAACGATTTTGTATCTCATTTATGAATGCTAAAGAGCTGGAACCATCCCCAGACCATAGGTGGATACCTCCAATTCCATCGCCAGACACAAGCCTCGTTATCTCCTCCCATTTTTCAGGAGTAACATTCTCATATTTGAGATGCATCCGGTATATCATCATCTGGGCAATCTTTTCCCTTAACGATAATTTCTTCAGTACTCTCTTGGGCCAATTCTTTGACGATCTAGGCACACTAGCACATCCGCTAACTAAAAGAAAGAAAGAAAGAAATAAACATAGAAATAATTGCTTTCTACAGTAAGTTGTAATCAATAACGTTTTCATTCAGTATTTAATTTATTCAAATTATTTTTATGTTATGTCAAAAACACTTGATCAATTAGTTGGGCAACTTATTATCGCCGGTTTCAGAAGCGATAAGGTTTCTGATAGCTCAAATATATCCAGATACATAAAAAAATATAATCTTTCTGGGGTCATACTTTACGATGAAGACTTGGAAAAAAGTGAACCGGGAACAAGAAATATTAAGTCCCCGGCTCAGGTTAAAAAACTTACAGGCACGCTTCAATCAATCTCAGGGGTACCTCTTTTCATATCAATTGACCAAGAAGGCGGGCACGTAAATCGGTTAAAAACATCCTACGGGTTTCCAGAGTTTCCATCTTGGAAACATATTGGAGCGATTGATAATACTCTTATTACCAAAGAATTTTCCAACTCTATCTCTGAGGCAATGGTCAAAACAGGTATTAACCTGAACTTTGCTCCTGTTCTCGACATGGACTATGGTGAAAAAACATATATCGGGAAGCTAGAGAGAGCGTTCAGCGGGGATCATAAAAATGTGATAGAGCACTCAAAAATATTTATAGAGACTCTGCGAAATAATAATATCATTTCATGCGGAAAACATTTCCCTGGTCAAGGGTCCGCTTTCGGCGATACACACCAGGGGTTTATTGATATTTCAGACTCTTGGTCTGTTGCTGACCTATTACCATATGCTGAGCTTATAGAGTCTAATCATTTAGACATGATCATGGTCTCACATGTTTTTAATGATAAGTTTGACCCTGAATATCCAGCCTCACTGTCGCATGAGACAATCACAAGCAGCCTTCGAAAAGATCTAAATTTTAATGGTGTAGTAATATGCGATGATCCAAGCATGAGAGCGATATCAGATAATTACAAACTAGAGGACATGTTTGTTTTGATGATAAACGCCGGGATTGATCTACTGTGCCTTGGAAATAATCTAGACTATGACCCAGAACATATACCCAAAGCCGTTGACGCAATTTGTAGATCAATAGAAAAAAACAGAATCTCCATCGATAGAATAAACCAGTCTATCGATAGAATTACTTCACTCAAAAAAAAGTTTAAGCTATATGGATAATCCTCGGTTATTAGGTCTTGATGGTGGCGCGACCAAGATACTTGCACAAACATGCACCATAGACCCTAGATCATCATTAATTATCCCTAAAGAGCAGTATAATGAGTCTAAATATAGAGATTCATTTGAATTTGACTCCGGCTTTATACCGATCGATCTTTCTCAGCAAAAAAAAGAAGCCAAAAAAAATAATTATAGTTTTTCTGAGCAAGAGATAAATCAATCGGCATCTATCATCGACACCATTGTTAAGGTAATTTTATCATCCGTAAAAGAAAAACAAATAACTCAGGTTGGGCTATGCTTTCCCGGGATCAAGACAGCTAACTATGATGGTATCTCGATCATGGCAAATGGACCAAGAAATATCAACATGTTATCGATTATAAATAAAATGCTAAAACCAAAGCTGGATAAAAGAATCTCAATCAAAACGATATATGACGACTCTGAATGTTGTGTGATCGGTGAGTGTAAATCATCGATCGGGAGATTGAGAGACTGTAAAAATGCGATCTATGTTGGAGGCGGAACGGGCATCGCTGATGGAATAATATTAAACAATAAAATAGTAGATATTAAGGTTCACAGAGAAATAAAAAGATCATGGGACTTGATCATGTCGAGCGGTGAATCTGTCGAACAATGCCTATCGCTTGGTGGTATGCTAAGCCAATGGAATAAAGAAAAAGAAAAATCTATTAAGGCTATAATATCACTTTTTGAACATGCTAGGTTGGGAGATAATTTTGCAAATAACATAATAGAAAAAGCCGCAAAAGCATTTGCCTTTCTTATCGAAAGAAGAATCGAGTTTTTTCAGTCTCACAATGCTAAACCAGAAAAAATTGTTATTGGCCAGAGACTTGGCAACATAGTATCAGAAAAAAATAATCCACTGTCAAAACTAATTTTTCAAAATAATTATAATGTTTCGGTTGAGATATCAACAGACAGAAGAACAGCAGCCCTGGGAGCCGCATATAAAGCACATGAAAAACAAAACTAGATTTCCAGAAAAAGAGCCAAAAATATCAATCGGTCTTGTTCTACCTGAGGATAAACAATTAGACCTAGAGATTAAGATCAATGGTGATGAGTTCGATATGCGAATTGATCAAAAAAAAATAAAACCAGCCCAACATGAGCTATCTGTTCAACATACATCAAATGGTATATCAGTGAATAATATTGAGTGTAAAGAGCTAGATATAAAGAATAAATCTAGAACGATATCAAACAATATTTATCTTAGTCCAATAAATGCTGGTAGAGGTTTTCACTGGCAGAAATCAATCTCGATTCAGGTCCTAGGCGATCTACGTATATCTTCTAATGAGTCCGCACTTTTTGTTGTTAACACTATCTACCTTGAGGATTACCTGATGTGTGTGGCAACATCAGAGATGAGCAGTAATTGCCCTGAGGCATTATTAGAATCTCAGACTATAGCCGCAAGATCATGGATCCTTGCAGCCGAAGAAAAAAAACATAAAAATCTAGGGCTTGATGCCTGCAATGATGACTGTTGTCAACGGTATCAGGGTATCACAAACTTAAACCAGGAATCAATCAAAGCCGCTAATAATACAAGAGGCACCGTACTGGTTCACGATGGGATGATCTGTGACACAAGGTATTCAAAAAGCTGCGGAGGGATAACAGAGGCCAACAATAATGTTTGGGATACTAGCCCAAAAGCATACCTTCATTCCGTTTATGATGGTGACACATCTAAGACCAATGACGTTTCAAGCGATCAGACATTCGGTCAGCGGCTAAAAAACGAAACATCTTCATACTGTGGACCGAAATTTATTTCAGAACAAAACCTAGATAACTTTTTGGGTAGTGTGGATAAACAGGGTACATACTATAGGTGGGAAATTTCTTATGAAAATAATGAACTAGCAGACATAATACTTGCTAAAACAGGCCAAAGATTCAAAATAATAAAAAGTTTAGTACCAATAAAAAGGGGGGCCTCAGGAAGGATCTTGAATCTTGAGATAAACGGAACATTAGATAATGATACAAATTTTTCATTATTTATTAATTCTGAATACGAAATACGTCGTGTATTACACCCTGAATTTTTATATAGTTCTGGGTTTACTGTTGAATCAAATTCTAGACTGGACAATGAGGGAATTCGATTTACTTTAAAAGGAGCAGGCTGGGGACACGGTGTCGGGCTGTGTCAGATAGGCGCTTTAGGAATGGCGCTTGATGGTAGAAAAACAAAAGAAATCTTATTACACTATTATCAATCTTCTCAAATGATGAATATCTATGACTGATACTATCGCACTACACTGGATTGATTGGCTAATCATTCTATCCTATATAGCGTTTTCTTTAGGAGTCGGCATATACTTCTCAAAGAGAGCCGCATCTAGCACAGAAGAGTACTTTCTCTCTGGCAGGTCACTGCCCTGGTGGATAGTCGGAACCTCAATGGTGGCAACAACCTTTGCCGCAGACACCCCATTGGCCATTACAGAATTTGTCCGGGGTCCAGGCATTTGGCAAAACTGGTTCTGGTGGAACCTGCTCATGGGCTCTTTACTAGGAGTATTTCTTTTTTCAAGACTATGGAGAAGGGCCGAGGTCCTTACAGACAATGAACTACTAGAAATTAGATACAGCGGAAAACCAGCTGCTTTTTTGAGAGCCTTTAAGGCAGGCTATTTTGCAATCCTATATAATTTTATTGTCATGGGATGGGTGATCAATGCCATGGCCTCTGTTGTTTCTGTGATGCTCAATATGGACAAGTGGACTGCGGTATGGCTGTGCGTTCTTATTGCTCTGGTCTATGCCATTCTATCTGGGTTTTGGGGTGTGGTCGTAACAGACTTGGTTCAGTTTATTATAGCAATGTTTGGTTCAATCACGCTTGCGGTAATTGCCCTTAATCACATCGGTGGAATGGAAACATTATTAGATAAATTATCTCAGCTTAAGGGGACTGATGTGGTAAACGAGAACACCCTAAAATTCATTCCCCCCGTTCCAGATGCTAGTATAACAACCTCAACATTCTGGGAGTCACCGTTTTCAAAATTTTTAATATATATTAGCGTGATGTGGTGGTCCCACCATGGTACCGATGGCGGTGGATATATAATCCAGAGAATGTCCTCTGCTAAAAATGAGAGACACGCGCTCTTGGCCACACTATGGTTCAATCTCGCTCATTATGCTCTAAGAGTCTGGCCCTGGGTCATTGTCGCGGTCGTATCCATTATTATGTTCCCTATTATACCAGAGTCTTATGCTGAACTTGGTACCAAGGCAGGCTATCCATTGGTCATGAATAGTTTACTTGGCCCTGGCCTAAAAGGGCTCCTAATTGTGTCATTTCTGGCCGCGTTTATGTCAACCATAGACACACACTTAAACTGGGGTGTTTCTTACCTTATCAATGATATTTACAAAAGATTCTACAAGCCTAATGAGTCAGACACTCATTATGTTTTTGTTGGAAAAATTCTTACGGTAGTGTTAATGGTGCTGGCTGCATTCACCGCACTAAAAATGCAAAGCATATCAAAAGCTTGGGAGTTTATTTTTGCTATGGGTGCGGGAATTGGTCTTGTACTTATTCTCCGCTGGTTCTGGTGGCGGGTAAATGCATGGAGCGAGATCACAGCTCTGGGGACATCTATAATTATCACGATTACGCTTGAAGTAATCGCATTTAGCCAAACCATTTCTAATGCGGATACGTATACATTATTTGGGTCAGCACCTGTTCTTTTTGGTATAACCCTGCAGGTTCATCATAAGCTAATGATTATTGTACCCATGGCTATATTGTCTTGGGTCACAGTGACATTTATCACCAAGCCTGAGCCATTTGAAAGACTTGAAGAATTTTACAAAAGAGTCCAGCCTGGTGGGTGGTGGGATCCAATAATCGCTGATTTTGATCATACAATGGAGCCTGTCACCAAAGGAATTTTTGTATTATGGATAGCTGGCGTGTTAATGATATATGGGTTCACATTCGGCATAGGAAATCTAATCTTTCATAATTACAGTGCATCAATCCTACTATTTGGATGTGCGGCCATCGGATCTTACTTGGTGTGGAATAGAAATCTGTCTAAACTCAATTAATCCAAATGTCAAAACCAAGAAGAATATACTCGATCGATATTTTTAGAGGGATGACAATTGCCCTGATGATTATTGTGAATAATCCGGGAAGCTGGGCCCATATCTATGGACCCTTTAGGCATGCGAAGTGGCACGGATGTACGCTAACAGATCTGGTTTTTCCTTTTTTCTTATTTATCGTGGGCGCTGCAATGCGTTTTGCTTTCATTAGGTGGCACTATTTTGCTTCTAAAGATTTTTATAAGCATGTTTTTTGGAGAACACTGTCGATCTTTTTAGCTGGATGTTTTATCCATGCGTACCCTTTTATACAGCAGGACTGGGACTGGAGTAGTTTCCGGATCATGGGAGTTCTACAAAGAATTGCCCTAGCCTATGGAATTGCCGCAATAATGGTGATACACCTTGATCTCAAAAAGCTACTTATTACCGCAACCGGAATGCTTGTGTTTTATTGGGGGCTATTATGGATCGGTGGTGGTGGTGATCCTTATGGTCTAGAGACCAATCTTATCCGAAAGATTGATATACTTATTCTTGGTGAAAAACACCTGTATGGTGGTACCGGAATCCAGTTTGACCCTGAGGGTCTGCTAAGCACTATCCCCTCTGTTGTTACTGTTTTGATAGGATACTTTGTTGGCGCAATGCTACACACGACCAAAGACTTTTTAGATAATATCAGACGAATGTCGATCCTTGGTATAGGTCTCATTATAGTTGGCCTATTATGGGATTTAATTTTCCCTATTAACAAACAACTTTGGACCAGTTCTTATGTGCTTTATACGGGAGGTATTGCGACACTGTTCTTAGCAATACTTAGTTGGATGGTAGATATAAAAAAATGGAAAAAACCTTTGTGGGCGTTTGAGGTCTTCGGCACAAACTCTGTGCTTTTATTTGTTTTATCAGGGATCTGGGCAAAAACTATTTTGAGAATAAGCTTCTCTCTTGATGGCAATACCGTTTCAGGCTATTCTTATTTATACAGATCTTTGTTTGCCCCTATTGCCGGTGACCTTAATGGATCTTTACTATTTGCCCTTGCACACGTTCTTGGTTTTTGGCTGATACTCTATTGGCTCCACAGAAAAAAAATATTTATTCATTTATGAAAAATATATGGATTGTTTTTGTAATTGCGTTAACAATCACTTGTGAAACTCAAGCACAAAATCAGCATCAGTATCTAACAGACAGACCATACGCTGTTGTATTAGGGATAGCTCAGGATGGTGGATACCCTCATGCCGGCTGTGAGAGGCTTTGCTGTAAGGATGCCTGGAAAACAGATAGCTTACGGAAAATGGTATCTAGTATAGCAATCATCGACCCTCGATCCGGACTTGCCTGGATGTTTGATGCCACTCCAGATTTTGCAAAACAGTACAATATCATAACCAAAGAACATGGAGCACGATTAGCCGGAATTTTTCTTACTCACGCTCATATTGGTCACTATACTGGATTAATGCATCTAGGCCGGGAGGTGATGGGAGCAAAAAACATAGCAGTATATGCCATGCCGAGGATGAAAATGTTTTTAGAAAAAAACGGCCCCTGGAAACAGCTAGTATCATTAAAAAATATCCATATAACACCAATCAAAGACAAAAAAGAGATCTTACTAGCCAGAGATCTTATAGTGGAACCGTTTTTGGTACCACATCGTGATGAATTCTCAGAAACCGTCGGGTATAATATTATGGGGCCAAATGAGTCACTTATATACATCCCAGATATAGATAAGTGGGATAGGTGGGAACATGACATCCGATTTTGGGTAGAGTCAAACAGTTATGCACTTTTAGACGGTACGTTCTACTACGATGGTGAAGTTCCTAATCGAAATATGAGCGAGATTCCACATCCATTTATCATTGAGAGCATGAACTATTTTGAAGACCTGCTTGATAGAAATCAGAAGAAAATATTTTTCATTCACCTAAACCACACCAATCCTGCAATACAGAAAAACTCGGCCGCATCAAAAAATATAATAAAAAACGGATTTAACACTGCGAGAAAAGGAATGAAATTCTTTTTCTGATTATGACAAAAAAAGTCTTCATAATGGGTGCCAGCACTGGAATTGGAAAAGCATTAGCAACACACTATGCAGATCAAGATACAATTCTCGGGCTTGCGGCAAGACGTGTAGATCTTTTAGAAGATGTAGCAAGGGAGTGCAGAAATGATAATGCCAAAACCTATGTGTTTAAGGTCGATGTCAATGATGAAGAGAACTGCTCAATAGCTGCAAATGAATTTATTGGCATTACTGGCGGAATTGATATTGTCATAGCAAACTCAGGAATGGGAAGCAATGACGATCTTCTTTCCGGCTCAAGTGAAAGAATTAATAAAATCCTGTCTACTAACATACTAGGAGTAACCAACACCATCATCCCTTTTTTACCAACCATGAAAAACCAGAATAGTGGTACAATCGTTGGGATTAGTTCAGTAGCGAGCTTTATACCACTGCCAAATAGAGGGGGCTATTCTAGCTCAAAGGTAGCGGTGCGCAGATTATTTGATTCTTGGAGACCAACACTAAAAGAATATGGCATAAAAGTTGTAACAATTTGTCCTGGATTCATTGACACTCCGATGACAGAGAGAATAAAATTTAAACCATTTTTAAAAGATGCTGACAATGCTGCAATTGCTTTTGCAAAGGCTATTGAAAAAGGGGAAAAAACATATGTCTACCCGTGGCAAATGCGTTGGCTTGTCAGATTAGTGAAACTAATACCTCAGGGCATTATTGATTGGTTTCAAGTTTTACGGTAGGAAGTGTTCTTATAGTTGAAACAAGCCAGGTAAGCGCAATTGTAAACGCTACTATCGTTGACACCATCATTGAATACCAAACCCATTCTACAGGCTTATCCATGTAGAAAATAAAAAATACTGCTAATGGCGCAGAAACACCGAGCACACGGACAATTGTAATAATTAAAACTGGAAGTCCTTTACCCAGGCCCTGGAGCACTCTCCCGGTTGTGATACCAATAGAGATTAGTGGATAGACGAATGCGAAAAGTTTAAGAAAGGTTACGGATATAGATATAATTAATTTATCATCAGTAAAAAACCCAACTGCTAATTCTGCAAAGCAATATATGAATATTGATGCTAACACTGTGATGAAGAATGCAGACATTATTCCATATCGAATCGTGAACCTCAGGGCGTCATACTCTTTGGCACCAAAAAACATGCCGACTAGCGTTGTAAGTGACGCGGCCACAGAGAATATGGGTAAAAAGACAAGCATATCAATCCTACCAGCAATTTGATAGGCAGCGACTGTATCGGTAGAAAAATGGATTAGTATTTTATTAAACACTCCTTGTCCAATTGCCATCACAACCATCGAAAGAGAAGCGGGAAGTCCAACCTTGACTATATCCCAGATAATATCCATGGAAAAAGAAAAATATTTCAGCCTAAAGGTTATGTACGAATGTTGTTTAACAAATAACATATAAACAAACACACAGAACACAATGATCTGGCTGATTACTGTTGCCATTGCCGCCCCTGCGACACCTAGGCCAAATCCAAAGCCCCCATAACTCTCTAACTCAAATATAAAAATTGGGTCCAGGATAATATTCAGAATAGTCCCAAGTCCAGCGACCATCATAGGAAACTTCATGTCACCTTCGCCAGCAAGAATAGATCGAAAAAACCCTGAAAATATCATAAAAGGCATACCAACACACATTACATGTAGATACTCCCATCCTAGGGAAAGGATTTCACCCTCTGCTCCAAATAATGCTAGAATTGTTTTACCAAACATCAAACCTATTGAGGAAAGAGAGAAACTAATTATGACTGCCATAAATACAGCATGTTCTGCACTATTATCAGCCTCTTTTTTATTATCCTGGCCAATAAATCTTGCGATAGACGCTGTCACCCCTGTTCCTAGGCCCATGGTAAGACCTAATACTAAAAAAAATAAAGGCATATTAAACGCAATCCCTGTAATAGCATGCCCACCAAGTCTACCGATGAAAATCATATCTACAAGATTGTAAAGAGTCTGAATTCCCATACCAAACATTATAGGGATCGCTAGTGACCAGAGGGCTTTGGAAGGATTTGCTAAAAATGTCTTAAAACGAGATTTTGACTCAGAGTTGGTATCCATAATAACTTAAGTTACTGTTTAATAGTCTATAAGCTCTTATACTATTATTAAAATAACTTTCCGAATACCCGTTTTACTAAATATAGTCGCGGTATTCAGGATTATAGATTATACTATCTAAATATTTTTCAAGATTCTTCGGGAGTGCAATATTAGTTAATCCAGAAGCAATAACTTTTTTCGCTATACTAATAGCAATTGTTTTTGAGACACTTCTAATATCTGATAGGGATGGATATAATTGGCCATTGGAGAGTTCTTCATCTGAGACTAAACTTGATAAAGTATGTGCCGCACTTAGAAAAAGATCATCAGAAATAATTTTAGATCGAGAGAGAACAATTCCTAGGCCAACACCTGGAAAAATGTAAGCATTATTCCCCTGTCCAGGTATAAACGTTTTTCCTTCTAGTTCTACCGGACCAAAAGGACTACCACTGGCAAATAAGCATCTCCCCTTGGTCCACTTATACGCCTGCTGTGCTGTACATTCAGACACAGAAGTTGGATTAGATAAAGCAAACACAATGGGCCGATCATTGATCTCTGCCATTAGCTCTAGTACATCCCTGGAAAAAGCGTGTCCCTGTCCAGATATCCCAATCAGGGCTGTCGGCCTGATTGATTCAATAATTTCACAAAGATCTTCCCTAACATCATGATCATGTGCAAAAGGAATCTTATCATTACTAAGATTTTTTCTGCCTTTAGTGACCAGACCTTTACTATCAATAAACCAACAACGTTTTCTTGCCGCACCCTCAGAATATCCTTTTTCTACAAGCGCACTCGTATAAAGGTTGGCTATCCCAATTCCTGCAGTTCCGGCTCCATAAAATAGAATTTTTTCTTCGGCTAATTTCTTTTTAGTAATTCTCTGACTTGAAAGCAGGCCAGCAAGAGCAACAGCAGCGGTACCCTGTATATCGTCATTAAACATCCGGTAATCATTTTTATATTTTTCTAGTAGTCTGCTAGCGTTACGGTTTCCAAAATCTTCAAACTGGATAATAGCATCAGGAAAAGCTAAACTAGCCTGCTCCATAAACTCATCAATAAAACTATCATAATCATCGCCTCTTATGCGTCCATCCGTAAGACCAATATATAGTGGATCGCTTTTTAGGTTTTCATTTTCCGTTCCAACGTCCAGCATGATTGGCAAGCATCTCGCAGGATCTATACCAGCGCATGCCGTGTATAGTGAAAGTTTACCTACGGGTATGCCCATACCATTAGAACCAAGGTCTCCCAGGCCAAGTATTCTTTCACCATCAGTGACAACAATAACATCAACCTTTTTATTTGGCCAATTTTTTAAAATATTTTTTATGTTTCCCTGATCATTCTTGGAAATATATAGACCTCTTGGTCTGCGAAAAATATGTCCATATTTTTGACAGGCCTCTCCAACTACCGGGGTATATATAATTGGCATCAGGGTCTCGATCTCATCGGTGACTGTCTTGTAAAACAGGGTTTCATTCCTGTCCTGTAGTGCAATTAAAAAAATATATTTTTCAAGGTCATTATGCTTATTATTAAAATTTTTCATGATCCTTTTCTTTTGCTCTTCAATAGTCAATACTATTGGCGGGAGTAGACCATTCAGATTAAGCGCATCTCTCTCTTTTAGACTAAAGGCAGAACCTTTGTTTAAAAGTGGTTCATGTAATATCTGAGACCCTTTTGGAAGCTCATCAATACGACGTTTATAGTCAAACATGTTTAGTGGATAGTTTTATTAATGTAAATAAAACCAAGAACTAGAACCGTCTTAATTGGGATCTGTATATGTTAAACGCGCTGGTTAATTCTGCGACGAAATTCTTTGATAGAGCGGTGGTTTGATTGACTCCAATAATACTATCAAAATGCATTTTTCTATTTTGTAAAATTTCTAAAGAAGGTTGCTGCAATGATACTTTGATATTCTCCCGTGCACCTTCTTTCCAGTCAACCTCAAACTCATCAAATATTTGCTGAACCAGACTAATCTGATCTTTTTGAGACATACCAATTTGATTCAGTCTCATAAAAAACTCTCCCATAGAAACCTGGAGACCAGATAGGTAACCAGCTCTGGGAATATTTTCCCAATAAGATTTTTCAAGTTCAAGGCCAGACTCAATACACCCTAATACCTCAATTATCTCGGTCAATATTTCAGGCTGTTCTGATTCTTTGTCTGATGGATACGGTGAAACCAAGAGCGGATCATCTATAAAAAGTTTAATCCTCATTAGCTGAACTTCAACAAGCTCATTTGCGAATGATCGCATTTTTTGTGTCACAAGAGTACGATCTTTTTTTGATAAGGTCATAAAATAGATTGAATCGTGAAGCTTTTCGGTTATTTCTTTGATAAGCTCTTCATCGTCAGGCCTCTTTGTATCCAAAAAAGACATCTGTCTTTCTTGCTTATACTTAGACAGTGGACAAGATTCAATCGAGAAGAGATTGATAAGTGTAAACTTATGTATTACAAAATTTTCTTCTATTGCGCTTATGATCTTATCTGGCTCATACTTTGACTTAAGCTCTTCTAGTGTATATAGCTTTCTCATTTTCTTCTAAAGATAATTATATTTATAACATTATTTAACAAAAACCATTTTATATGTTTTTGAGTAATTAGAGGCCTCAATCCTATAAAAATATACCCCTGAACTAACATCTATACCACCAGCGTCCGTGCCGCTCCATTCCACATTATGAACGCCTGGATCTAGAAAACCATTTACAATTTCGTTCACTACCTTTCCGGTTATATCATAAACAATTAGCCTGACAAAAGAATTACTAGGAATAGTAAATCTAATATTTGTACTGGGGTTAAAAGGATTAGGATAGTTTTGCATTAGGGTGAATTCTGTAGGTAGAGCAATGCTATGTAAAATACTGTCGCCTTTGCTAATTAGCCTAAAATCTTCATCAAAAAATGAATAGCTTACCTTAATCTCTGATGATGTTTGATCCTTATTCTTGACATCAAAGGACACAGCACTTCTTTTATTTTTGTGTAATGCATACTCAATCACAGACAAGCCAATTTGATCATCGTTATTACTCAATACTATACCGTTATTATTTAATTCAATATTGTCTCCAGGATTGATATGACGATATTCTATATCATAATTAATCACTACTTGGCCGCTCATCGCATCTTCTGGAGGGGATACACTAATAGCATTATCATTGAATGAGATTGATGATGACATATTTACTAACTGCTGCATAGTCTCAGAAACGCCAAATGTTTGAAGCGACCATAACCACATCTGGGTAAATGCCATTCCATCATCTATCCCAAAAACATTATCAGGGCTGATCCTGATATTTGGAGCGGTGCCTGAAAAAGGGCCCAGTTCTTTTGTCAAATCACCTGAATTCCATCCATCCATAAATATAGCTAAATCCTCTAGGCCAACTGTATCATCTGGTGGTATACTAAAATCACCAGCGGCCTTCGTAAAAAACCTTCTCTCAATTAGGCTCTTTCTTATGTTACCAGAAGTATCTTCTAAGTGTATAATACTAAAATCTAGCGTGTCATAGGACATCACAGGTGTATTGAGAAATATTGTTAGCGAGTCAGAGGTTAGACTCGTGTCGTGTATAAAATTTATAGTATCCATTTTAGACAGAAAACTATATTCAAAAGATTCTGGTCTTATTGGCTCAGAGAAATAAACCAAAATCGTAGAATCAGAATAGAGGTCTACATAACCATCGTGTTCAATACTTGTTGTATCAATAGTCGGGAATTGTAGGTCATAAACAGCAAGAGTATCGCTAGTACTATCGATGCTCATAGGATTAAAACCATTATCAAATATTGAGTTATTATCTGCCGCACGAATAAACAAGCGTTCACTACCAGACGGAACCACATCAAACTGGATCGTAAAGCGAACAGAGTCTTCTCCACTCTGCTCTGTTTCTATTAATACTAAGTTTTCTACATAACCAGATGAGACACTACCCTCGTTTTGGATG
>Ga0209019_1000883_pt1 | contig 15209 bp, 14 predicted proteins | sample METZYME_3_300m_FD_187549 | JGI IMG/M metagenome (GOLD analysis project Ga0209019, IMG submission 187549) | Marine microbial communities from oxygen minimum zone in mesopelagic equatorial Pacific - METZYME_3_300m (SPAdes) (version 2) | ecosystem: Environmental > Aquatic > Marine > Oceanic... | reverse complement strand
TACATCCTCCTCTGTCAATATTTGTCTTCCATATTCCATTAATTCTGCAACACTTTTGCCATCTCTTGCTCCTTCCAGTATTGCAGATGAAATAAGAGCAATTGTCTCAGGATAATTTAACTTAACTCCTCTATCTTTTCGTTGCTTTGCCAATAAAGCAGCCGTAAATATAATTAATTTGTCTTTTTCTCTTGGTGTTAAATCCATATATATGCCTTGTAAATTATGTTGCCCATATTCTGGGTATTGTGGCCTCTCTATTAAAAACTAATGGCCGGATAGTTTGCCAAATATTTTTAAATAAATCCTGCATAAGATAAGTTTTCTTTGCAAGACTTCTAACAATAATAATATCTTCAATTTGCGTCACTCCGGTGACGCAGCTGTCTGTCTCAATCATCATAGTGCGAACTGTCTCCAGTACTTTCTTGTTTGTTTTACTAATAATAAATGTACCAAAAACTGGAAAACCTCTCAAACCCACTACACTCTCTAACTCTGTTTTATCAATCATTAACTTATCCAACAAGATTGGCATGCCATCTCTCCACAGCTCAAGACTAAAGTTCAGACTTCCGAAATCAAAAGATTCATTAATTGCAGGTCTACCTAAACAGTATACCTCCCAAGCTGCAATTCTTGCATTACCAGACAATAATAGTTTCGAAGAAAACTGTGAATTAGCGCCTGGAAAGACAATAGTTTCCATTGGCAACCACTCAAAAGAGCTGTCTTCTGCAACAATAAAATTTTGATTAATAGTTGAGTGTTTATGGTCACTCGTTCTATAAACTTTAGTAGCTCCTGGTGTTGTCAATAAAGAGCTGGAGTTTGAATCTGTATTAACTTCAATTGAGAGCTGGTCTCCACCAACTATACCTCCTGGTGGATGTAATAGATATAAGTGACACAAGTCGCCCTCAGGATAAAATGGCCTCTGGATAGTTAATGGACCGATGTGTTTTCTTGTTGATAGAAAAGTTTTAGATTTGCTTTTAGAAAAACGTAATTCGAGTTCCGCAATCCATCCATTTTGTGCAGAATTGTCCATAATTATATAAACGCAGACATCACTCGGTTTTGCGATTATTTAGTTGTTTTAGATAAATAAATATTAATATCGGTGAAGAAATTATCAATAAAATTCCAATCAACTCCAATTGGCTTGTTGGTTGGTGGCTATAACCCAACACATGTTCCATTGATTCATGCGCCAAAACTGAGTTAATAGTAAATAGGGGAAAAGAATAAATGTAAATCTTCCTTAAACTTCTAAACATATTTCTGCACTCCTATACAGTTAAATACTTTTTAATAAGTTTATCATCTAGTTCACTCATTAATCCTGAATAAACATTTGAACCTCTATCGAGAATCACAAGCTTATCAGCAACCTTTCTTGCAATTGGTAATTTTTGCTCAACCAAAATTACTGTCATGCCTATTTCTTTATTTAAATTTCGTATAATTTCACAGATTTCAAGAATTACATTCGGCTGTATTCCTTCAGTAGGCTCATCTAATATTAGTAACTTTGGATCTATTACAAGCGCCCTTCCAATGGCTAACTGTTGTTGCTGCCCACCTGAAAGATCTCCACCTTGACGTTTTAACATATCTTTTAAAACAGGAAAAAGATCATAAATAAATTCAGGAATCACTTTAGACTTATCATTTCTTGATCGCAATCCAATTCTCAAATTCTCTTCAACAGTTAAACGAGGAAAAATCCTTCTTCCTTGTGGAATATATCCAATACCCATTGGAGCTCTACTTTCAGAAGAGTTACGAGAAATATCAATGCCCTGGAAATTAATAATTCCGCTCTCTATATGAAGAAGACCCATAATGCTTTCGACTAGTGTCGTTTTCCCAACTCCATTACGTCCCATTATAGCAACACAGTCGCCTTCAATAATGTTAAGGCTCAGGTCCCGGAGGGTATGGCTTTCACCATAGTACTGGTTCAATTTTGTTATCTCAATCACTCTACTTACCTAAATAAACTTCAACAACCTCGGGGTTGTTTTGAATTTGTTTCATGTCACCTTCAGCCAAGATACTTCCTTGATGTAGCACAGTTACAGGGCTTTCAATAGATCTTACAAAATCCATGTCATGCTCTACCACTATAATTGTATGTTTTTTCCTTAAGGTCTGCAAGAGTTCGATAGTTTTGTCCATTTCTTGATGCGTCATACCTGCTGCAGGCTCATCAATCAATAAGAGTTGGGCATTTTGCATTAACAACATACCAATCTCTAACCACTGCTTTTGACCATGTGAAAGTGAGCCAGCAAAATCTTTGCTTTGTGCAGAAAGATTAATTTTCTCCATTACCAATTCTATAGACTCTATTTCTGAGGAGTTTAAATGTGCAAGCAATGTCGAAAAGACACGCTTGTCAGTGTCCATAGCTAATTCTAGATTTTCAAAAACTGTTAAATTTTCAAAAACTGTAGGTTTTTGAAATTTCCGACCCACGCCAGCTCTTGCAATCTCGTCTTCAGAATGGGCTAGTAAATTAAAGTTTTGACCAAACCATGCGCTACCATTGTCAGGACGAGTTTTTCCTGTGACAATATCCATCATGGTTGTTTTTCCAGCGCCATTGGGGCCGATAATACAACGTAGCTCATTCTTTTTAACATACAAGCTTAGAGAGTCTATTGCCTTAAAACCATCAAAACTGACTGTAATGTCTTCGAGATAAAGAGCTATATCTTTATGTAAATCTATATTTCTTGTGGGTGCTGATCTTTCAAAAAAAGGGCGAATTTTTGGTGCACCATATCGTGACGCTATCATCGTTTAGTGCCTCTTGTACTTAACAATCCTGCAATACCTTTGGGAAGAAACATGGTTACTGCAATAAATAAGCCGCCCAAGGCAAATAGCCAAATCTCCGGCATGGCGCTTGTAAGGACGGTTTTTGAATAATTTACTAATAATGCACCAATTACACCGCCATAGAGGGTGTAGCGACCACCAATTGCCACCCATATAACAATTTCAATAGAAGTAATTGGCGAAAACTCTCCCGGATTTATAATACCTACTTGTGGAACATATAATGCACCAGCAATACCAGCTAAAATAGCTGAAAACGTAAATATAAATAATTTAACGTATTCAACACGATAACCAATAAATCTCACTCTATCCTCGGCATCTCTAATAGCAACAGCAACGCGACCAAGTCGTGAATTAGTAATAGCCCTACTGGCTAAATAGCCCCCAGCTAGGGCCACTGATGATGCAATAAACAAACCAATTCGAGTGCTTTCAAGTTGTAAGCTAAACCCTAAAATATCTTTAAAATCAGTCAACCCATTATTGCCGCCAAATCCGAGTTCATTTCTGAAAAAAGAAAGCATTAATGCGTACACCATTGCCTGCGTCATAATTGAAAGATAAACCCCTGTTACTCTAGAACGAAATGCGAACCAACCAAAAATAAATGCCAGCGCACCTGGAATTAACATCACCATAATTACTGCAAACCATAATTGATCAAAACCGTTCCAAAACCATGGAAGTTCCTTCCAGTCAAGAAAAACCATGAAGTCAGGTAATACAGGGTCTCCATAAACACCTCTATCACCGATTTGTCTCATGAGATACATACCCATCACGTAACCACCCAATGCGAAAAATGCACCGTGACCAAGACTAAGAATACCTAAATACCCCCACACAAGGTCTACAGCAATCGCTAGTAATGCATAAGTTAAATATTTCCCTAAAATGGTTACTGTATAAGTTGATACATAAAAAGGATTGTCTGCAGTCAATGTCAAATTAAGAAATGGTATCAAAACAGTAACCAGCAGAAGAATTAGAAGAAATATTTTTCCTCCTTTGTCATTTATTAATATTCTAGAAAGCAACATTAGTTAACCTCCGCAGATCTTCCTTTTTGGGGAAACAAACCTCTGGGTCTTTTCTGAATAAACAATATGATAAATACTAATATGAAGACTTTAGCTAAAACTGCTCCAAACCAGGGCTCCATAAATTTATTAATAATTCCCAAACTAAGACCACTTATTAATGTCCCCCATAAATTCCCGACACCACCAAACACTACAACCATAAAAGAATCAATAATGTAGGCTTGGCCTAGATTTGGACCAACGTTTGTAAGTTGTGACAACGCTACTCCAGCAATTCCAGCAATTCCGGATCCTAAACCAAATGTCATTGCATCAACCCAATTTGAGCGAACCCCCATAGCTCGAGCCATATTTCTGTCTTGCGATACGGCTCTCACTTGTAACCCTAATGAAGTTTTCTTTAGAACCAAAACAAGAATAAAAAATACAATCAAACAAAAAGCAATGATATACATTCTGCTATATGTCAAAGAAAGGATGCCGTTAACCTCTAGCGCACCCGACATCCACTCTGGGGTTTTTACCGCACGATTTAATGGCGAGAATATTGTGCGAACAATTTGCTGCAACACTAAACTTACACCAAACGTGGCAAGCAAGGTTTCTAACACCCTGCCATGCAAGAGACGAATAATTCCTCTCTCAATTATTATGCCAACCAGAGCAGAAACTAAAAACGCCACAGGAATTGCTACAAAAATTGATAATCCAATATGATTTGGCATTAACAATTGAACAACATAGGTGGTATATGCCCCCAACATAATTAATTCTCCATGGGCCATGTTAATTACACCCATCACCCCAAAGGTAATTGCCAAACCAATTGCTGCTAAAATCAAAACAGAGCCAAAACTAATCCCAAAAAATAAAGTTTCGAAGGTTTTATTTATGTCTATTCTTGAGTCAATTATTTCCAGCGCCTTTTGTGCCTTTAGTCTGACCCCTTCATTCAAATCATTGTCTACTAGCTTCTTTAGCTGAACTTTGACAATAGGCTCTAAATTCCCCTTTAGATTTTCAATTGCCTTAATGCGTTCTGAAGGATTATCGCTGTGCAAATTGTAAACACTAATAACAACAAACATAGAATTTCTTACAACTTCACTTTCCTCTGTTTTTAGCAACAATTGCATTGTATTAACAACTTCCTTGCTAATACTTTTGTAAGTACTCTTAACCGCATCTAATCGGATTGATTCATCTGGATGAGTCAAGTCCAATAATGCAAGACTGGTCTTAATTTTTTTGCGAATCTTATTGTTAATTCTGACCTTGGTAACTTCACTCTTAGTAAAGACGCCCAAAGGTTCGTTGTTGACCAAGCCGGTAGTTGTAAATTTTTTGTTCTCTTTGACAGTAAAAACAACTTTTTTTGTACTTTTAATTGAATAAATTTTTCCCTCCAACAATGCATTAAGAATAAATTTAGTTTCGGGATTATTCTTCTGCACAATCTCTTCAACAATGTTGAATTTCTCTGAAAAATCTTTAGTTGACAATTGATTTAGAAGGTCTTGAAAATTCTCTTCCTTGGCAAAACTCTGCAAAGGAGAAAAGACTCCCACTATAAGAAAAAATAGAGAGAATAGGCTTGCACAACGCTGCCAAGATAGAAAATTTTTTGATTTCATTATTTTATTTATATAACTAAAAGGCGCCATCAATTAGATGGCGCCGTTTATTACTAATGATTCAGAATCTAGTAGTTCTGACCAGAACACTTAGCTGTTTTAACATTGTAGTTTCCACAACTTAATGGTTTTCTCCAGTCTGCTATCAAGTCCTTAGAACCTGGTAAAAAATCTGACCACGCATCACCGGCAACAAGACCTGAAGTCTCCCAAATAATGTCAAATTGACCATCATCTTGGATTTCACCAATTAATACTGGTTTGGTGATATGATGATTAGGCATCATCGCAGAAACGCCACCAGATAGATTTGGTGTAGTTATGCCGATAATAGCCTCTTGTACAGCATCAGCATCTGTTGTGCCTGCCTTCTCAACCGCCTTTACCCACATATTAAAACCAATATAGTGTGCTTCCATTGGGTCGTTAGTTACTCTCTCATCATCTCCAATAAATGCCGTCCATTTATCAATAAACTCGTAATTTGATTCTGCATCAACACTCATAAAATAGTTCCATGCAGCAAGATGACCAACAAGTGGAGCGGTATCCAAACCAGAAAGCTCTTCCTCGCCAACCGAGAATGCAACTACAGGAATATCAGATGCATCAATACCTTGGTTACCTAGTTCTTTATAGAAAGGTACGTTTGCATCGCCATTAATGGTGGAAACCACAGCGGTCTGCTTACCTTCCGAACCAAATGATCTGATGTCAGATACAATTGTTTGCCAATCAGAATGACCGAAAGGCGTGTAATTGATCATAATATCTGAATCAGCAACACCTTTTGCTTTTAGATAAGCCTTAAGAATTTTATTCGTAGTACGCGGGTACACATAGTCCGTACCGGCAAGAACCCAACGCTCAACACCAATATCATTCATTAAGTAATCCACCGCTGGAATAGCCTGTTGGTTTGGAGCAGCACCTGTGTAGAACACGTTTTTAGATGACTCTTCACCTTCATATTGAACCGGATAGAAAAACACACTGTTCAATTCTTCAATTACAGGAAGGACAGACTTTCTAGAAACAGAAGTCCACGAACCGAAAATCGCATCGACGTTGTCTTTTTCAATCAAACCTCGTGCTTTTTCAGCAAATAAAGGCCAGTTTGACGCAGGATCAACTACAACTGCCTCTAATTGTTTCCCAAGAACACCGCCTTTTTTGTTTTGGTCTTCAATTAACATCAACATTGTATCTTTTAATGTTGTTTCACTAATTGCCATGGTTCCCGATAGTGAATGAAGAATACCCACTTTAATTGTATCTGCTGCAAAAGTTGGTCCACTTATAGCGGTAGCCAAACTGGCAACCATTGCAATCTTTGTTATATCTTTATATAGTTTCATTATTTTCTCCGAAAAGATTAATATCGAACAATCAAACATAAATTGTTAAATTGTTACTCTTAAATAAATTCGTAACCCCTCTAAAAGCACTAGAAAGATATACGAACGTCTTTATTCTGGTTTCCCACCCCTCATCGGATGAAAGCACTAAATGAATCGTTTTTCCTTAGCCAAAAAAAAAGTTCGTAACCTCTCTAAAAGTAATAGAAAGATATACGAACGTCTTTATTCTGGTTTCCCACCCCTCATCGGATGAAAATGCTGAGGCATTATACTACATTTAATTGTTAGATAAATTAAATTCAATAAATAGTTGAATTGATTTAATCTTATTTTTCTCGTTTAAGGTAAGCCTCCATCGAGTCATCCAATGCATCAATCCAAGGAGTATGATGAGGTGGCGATTCAGAACCTGTCATCAATGACTTGTGCGACTTATCTCTAAAAGTCATGATGTCCTCTTTCTTGTTATTCTTCCAATCTAGAAAGGTTAATCTCATGCCCTCAATGTCAAAATTAGGATAATCCGTTTCATCAACTAACATCTGTATATAGTCGCCCTGGAATTTGTAGGCATAAGCTACACTTGGATCTGCTGTTTCGAGCGCATGCCAGTCCTTAGTATGATTCTTCATTTCCTCAAATGAAGGTAACTCAACCCTTCCAAGAATAACATCTCTTGCATACCAGGCTTGAGCATCAAACATATTAAATGTATACCATTGATCTTGCATACCGAGATACATTAATTGAGGGTTCTTTTCCCAGACAACTCCTTTATAAATTCCCAAAGGATAAAGAATATTATTTGTCTCTAGACGCAACGAATCCGGCAAAAATGGAAAATGATGAATATAGCCAGTACACAGAATAATCGCATCAATGTCTTTGCTGCTTCCGTCAACGAAATGTACGGTATTGCCATCTACTTTCACTATAGCAGGCTTCTCTTTCCAGTTATCTGGCCACTTGAATCCCATAGGTGCAGTACGATAGCTACTGGTAATAGATTTAGCGCCGTATTTGTAGCACTGCGAACCAATATCTTCCGCCGAATAACTGCTACCAACAACCAAAATATCTTTACCTTTAAATTCCAATGCATCTCGAAAATCATGGGCATGTAGTATTCTGCCATTAAAGTGACTGAAGCCTTCATACTCGGGAACGTTTGGTGTTGAAAAGTGGCCCGATGCCACTACCACATAGTCAAACTCTTCAGTGTAGGATTTCTCATTTTCAAAGTCGTGCACCCTTATCGTAAACATTTTTGTGTCATCACTAAAAGACACTTCTCTAACCACGGTATTAAACCTAATCTTATCTCTCACGCCTGCCTTAATTACTCTTCCCTGGATGTAGTCGAATAGAACTTCCCTTGGGGGATATGAAGCAATCGGATAATCAAAATGATCATCAAAATAATAGTCTGCAAACTCTAAGGCTTCCTTTGGCCCGTTAGACCATAAATAACGATACATGCCGCTGTGCACAATTTCACCATTCTCATCTAGACCAGTTCTCCAGGTATAGTTCCATAGGCCGCCCCAATCACTTTGCTTTTCAAAGCAAACAACTTCGGGGACATCTGCACCCTTCTCTTCTGCAGACTTGAAAGCTCTGAGTTGTGCTAGACCGCTTGGCCCAGCTCCAATTATTCCCACTCTTTTATTCATATATTCTCCTTTACAAATTTAGTTTTATAGTAAATCTATCTTTTATAAGTGTATTAGTTTAATTGAAAAATTAACTCTACATAAAAAAAGTTAATCTTCAATAAAAAATAATTTGTATTATTAAAAAACCTCTTAATATTTGCTTTCTTTTCAGTTATATAGGATTGCTCCATGTATAAAATTTTGTGGTGATATATGGTAAAGAATGGTATAAAATGGATTTATGTTTCGCGGAATTCATCTCTTATCCATTGATGCAAAGGGAAGAATAAAGATTCCTGTTCGCCATCAAAGCCAAATCGTCAAGGCTTGTTCTGGGCAAATGGTCCTTAGTATTCATCCTGATGACGCCTGTTTGCTACTCTATCCTTTGTCGGATTGGCAAAACCTAGAAAGAAAGATAGCCGAACTTCCTTCTCTAAATGTCCATTCAAAAAGACTCTCGAGGAAGCTTATTGGACATGCCAATGAATGTGAATTAGACAAGATTGGTAGAATACTAATTCCACTGTCACACAGGAACCATGCAAACCTCAATAAGAAAGTTATTTTAAGTGGCCAGGGTCATAGCTTTGAAATATGGGATGAAAATATCTGGGCTAAGCAAATTGAAAAACTCGAAAGACTAAGTACTCAAGTAGAGACCCCTCAAGAAATTCAAAAACTTTCATTGTAGGGCAATAGTGCAGAGTAAATTTGATAGCACTGCAACCTCGAATCATCACAGTTCAGTTATGTTTAGCGAGTCAATCGAGGGGCTCAATATTCGCTCTGATGGTATTTATGTGGATGCCACATTTGGTAGAGGTGGCCACACAAAGGGGATGCTTGATTGCCTTGGAGAATCCGGTAGAGTAATCGCTTTCGATCAGGACATAGATGCAGTTGATTATGCTAAATCAAACTTTAAAGACTCCCGTTTAAGTCTTCTACATGCGAACTTTTCAAAATTGGTTGATGAACTTGATAGTTTGAATTTAGCAGGTGAGATAGATGGAATATTAATGGATCTAGGTATATCTTCACCTCAACTAGATAACGCAGACAGAGGTTTTAGTTTTAATAGCGATGGCCCGCTTGATATGCGCATGAATCAAACCCAAGGTTTGACTGCAGCAGAATGGCTGAAGCAAACTAGCGAGAGTGAGATTGCAGATGTACTTTATCTTTATGGTGAGGAAAAAAGGAGCAGAATTATTGCCGCTAAAATCAAGAAATATCTACAAAATAAAGATATTAATTCAACCACCGAACTTGCCAATCTTATCGCCACAGTGGTACGTCCTGGCAAGAAAAAACACCCTGCAACTCGTTCATTTCAAGCAATTAGAATTGTGATAAATGATGAGCTCAAACAACTCACTTCGGCACTTGAACAATCAATCAATATCTTAGCTCCTAAAGGGAGATTATGCGTAATAAGCTTCCACTCAATCGAGGATAGAATTGTCAAACAATTCATTAGAAAGCATTCACGACCAAAAGAAACACCCAGAGGTCTCCCGGTTATTTCTATAGGTAGCGATGAATGCCTGCTTAACGATCTAGGGAAATTAAAACCAACAAAAAATGAAGTTGAAATTAATAGACGCTCTAGGAGCGCTATTCTTCGCTTGGCGGAAAAATGTTGAGATTAATAAAAACAAGCTGGTTAATAAATAGCGTCTTGATTATTTTTCTTGTCTTATTGTCACTGATGACTATTGATTGGCATCACGAGATGTATCGCCTTTATAGTGTCGAAAAACAGGCGTTGGACAATCAAAAAATAATTAACGCCATCAATAGGCAATTGAAAGTGGAATATTCTGAACTTTTAAGTGGGATGGATATTTACAACAAATCAAAAGAAATTCTATTGATGAATAGTCCAACAAAAACAGAAAAACTAGCGCTATGATATTTAAAAGGGTTCAGAACTATAGAACTAGACAAGGTTTAGTCAAATATTTGTTTTATATATTTGTTTTTATTTTTATCTATCGATCAACAACTATTCATTCAAATGAACTAGATGAAGTTTCACGTCACGATAAAGCTTCAAGCAAATCTATACAAACAATGACTGAAAAAGCTATTAGAGGGAGCATTCTCGATAGGAATGGCAATATTCTTGCAATCGATTTGATTAAACAAAGAATTAATCTTGACCCATCTTTAGTGCAAGATGAATACGTAACCCTTTTAGCACAGGCATTGTCAATGTCAAGCGATGAATTAAAGGAAATAATTGAGAAAAAGAAATTAGCTGGTAGAAGGCATCTGATAATTAGGAAAAATCTCGCAGTTACCGACCCAATATTTAAAAAAATTTCTGAGCTCAAAAGAAATATTCAAGAAGTTTGTATCAGCTCAATGGTTGACCAAGAAAATAGTTGGATTGACAGAGCTAAATCATTAGCTGGATTTGACATACCAATTAAAGATAAAGTTGAAGAAATTAAATGCACACCCAAGAAAATTGCCGGCGTTTTTATAGAGACAGAATCCTTCCGCTACTATCCAAAGAATGAATCTTTAGCCGCTCTTCTAGGAAAAGTTAACGAATTCAACTATGGCGCCTTTGGGGTTGAAAAGGAGTTTGATAGATATTTGGCTGGCAGAAATGGCAAGAAAAGATTGGCCGATGACAAATCGAACTCCGATATATATTATGATGCAGAAATAATAGAGCCACTAGAGCATGGCGACGACATACAGTTGACTATTGATGCAGATATTCAGTTCCATCTATACAACGCTATCAAAAATTCAGCTGAATTTCATGAGGCAGATTCTGCCTCGGCTATTGTTTTAGCTCCAAACGGCGAGATCTTAGCCTTGGCTAATTATCCCTCATCAGACCCGAACGATCGCCAAAACTTTGACGCAGAAGGCTATCGCAACCGTGTCCTAGCAGACAAAATTGAGCCAGGTTCAACAATAAAGCCGTTCACAATGCTTTTAGCACTAGATAAAGGTGTTATTAGCGCAACAGATGACGAATTGATTGACGTTACCGAGAGAATTGGTAATATACGTCCGGACGAAAAATATACCGAGATGACTGTAAAACTTATTTTACAAAAATCTCATAATCTTGGCACCGTCAATATATCTGAGCGACTCGAAAATGAAGACTTTTTTGATGCCTGGAGTAAGCTTGGATTTGGTAACTCCCTGGGTTTAATGCCAAGTATAGAAAATCCAGGTATTCTTAGACATTCTAGCAGTTGGGGTTTGGCTGACAAGAGAAGCTTAGCTTTTGGCCACGGTCCTATGAATACGAATTTAGCGCAGCTTGCAAGGGCCTATCTAGTTTTCGCAAATGAAGGCGCTTTGCCAGAACTTAAATTGGTAAAAAACAACAGCGCTAATAACCAAAAACAACAAGTCTTTAGTCCTGAATCAACAAAGAAAATTGCCGAAATTCTAGATTCAGTTGCCTCAATGGAGGGTTCTGGTTATAGGGCTATCATTGATGGCTACGATATTGCAGGTAAAACTGGTACTGCCGAAATAGTTATTGATGGCAAGTACAATAAAGATGGCGCAAAGCGAACCTATTTTGTCGGCTTTTCACCTGTTATCGAGCCTAAATATATCATTGCAGTTAGGCTGGACTATCCAAAACAATGCTTCGCTTCTTGGGATCCTGCACTAAAAATTCGTTGCGAAGGCTCCAACTCTGCATCGATGGCATTTCGTGATGCAATGGAACAAATTCTCAATAACGACTTGACTCTCCAGCCTAAATCAGACAGTTAATTCTATACATCTGGGGTCTTACGGCGACGTATGTCGTCCATTATTTTCTTTTCTTCCGCGCTAGTCCTTGCTGATGAGATGTCTTTACTTGTTCTTTTTCTTTCTTGTTGCTTTTCAGCAGCGGTTAGTGCGCTTAGAAATTCGTCCTTGGCTTCATTTTCACTTAAAAAAGGCTCCATCACACTCAACTCTTTAAGTCTTTTATAAATCTTTATTTTATTTTCAAAGGGCTGAACAAGAAGATCTTTTGTAATTTCTGAATCAATTTGGGCTGAGTGAATAAGTTCCATTAACACCTTAGATTCGGGCAGATGTTTCGCTCTCTCTTCAACAACATCGTTAGCCAAGGATGGATAGTTTAGTATGCAAGAAATCATTTTAGACATTAAGCCTTTCATATTTATATTTCTTGTTCTTACCGAATCAGTAATATTATCTTCCTGATTTTCTGCAGAAGATCTTTGCTCAGTTGAAATGTTGTCAGGCGTATATCGCTCTACTGGCTTGTTTTGGTTAATGGCTTTCTCAACATGAATAACATCTTGATCGATTATTTTGGCAACGCCCTCAATTAATTGTTGCTTATATACTTGGTAAGCGACTTGGTGAATTAGTGCAGAGGCTTTCTCAAGAAATTGCGTCTTACCTTCGATCGTTTCAAATTGTACTTCAGATTTAATGTGTTCAAATAAAAAACTTGACAAGGTCTGCGCCTCTTCGATTCTTCTACTGAATAATGTTGGCGATTCTCGCTTAATCATTGTGTCAGGGTCATCGCCTTCAGGCAAAAGCAAGAACTTAATTATCAAGCCACTGGTAATCATTGGCAGCGAAGTTTGTAGCGCTTTCCAAGCTGCAGCGCGACCGGCCTTATCGCCATCAAAACAAAAAATAATAGTGTCAGTCGAGCGAGATAGAGTTTTCAAGTGATTTGGTGTAGTCGCAGTTCCCATTGTCGCTACTGAGCATGTTATGCCTTGTTGATGCAGTGCTATAACATCCATATATCCCTCAACCACCAGTATGTAATCTATTCTGCGACTGTATTTTCGGCAGTGATATAGCCCATACAATTCATTTGATTTTGAGAACAAAGGGGTTTCAGGCGAGTTTAGATATTTAGGGCTGTCTTTGTCCTTCAAAACTCTACCGCCAAAGGCAATTACATTGCCTTTGGCATTATGGATTGGAAAAATTAATCTATTACGAAATCTGTCATAGTAGTCGCTTTTTTTGTCCTTTTTCAAAACTAGAAGGCCCATTTTTTCAAGGTCTGATATAGCTTGTTCATCATCTTTATAATTCTCATAAAGATTGGCCCAACCATCTTCTGCATACCCTAGTTCAAATCGCTTAGCAATTTCACCACTAATGCCACGTTTCTTTGCATAACTAACCGCTCTGTTCTTAGAGTTCGAATTTTTTAGTTTTGAGTTGTAATAATCATTCACCCCGGCCATCAATGTGTTGAAACGTTTAAAGCTAGTATCAATGGGCTTGGCGTTTTTGTCATACATAACTGAAATGCCAGACTCTCCAGCAACTGCCTCTACCGCAGCGACAAAATCCAAGTGATCGAATTTCTTGATAAAGTCAATTGCTCCCCCACTTTCGCCGCAGCCGAAGCAATGAAAAATCTGTTTACTGGGAACCACCGTGAATGATGGTGTTTTTTCTTCGTGGAATGGACAACAGGCTTTGTAGTCTTTTCCTGCCTTTTTTAGTGGGACGCGTTTATTAATTAGACCAACAATATCTACTCTATTTGATAAATCATTGATAAAATCTCTGTCAATAAATGGCATAATTTAGTTCGCAATAATTACTAGCAAATCTCTTTATTTTAATGATAAAAAATAATTTCTTTCACCCTAAATATTTCACTACATGGATTTTGGTCCTTTTAATGAGATTGAGCGTGTTTTTGCCCTTCAGTACCCAAGTCTTCTTAGGAAAAATCATTGGCAAGTTTCTCTATCCAATAATGTCTGAATTAAGAAAAGTTGCCTATACAAACATATCTAACTGCTTTCCAGAAAAGAGACAATCCCAAGTAACAACTATGATCAAAAGGAATTTTGAAGCACTCGGTATAAGCTTCTTTGAGACTGCAAATGCATATTATGCAAGTGACAATAAAATCAAAAAAGTCTTAACTATTGAGAATGAGTATTTTTTTACCGATGCATTAAAAAAAGAGGGTGGCATTATCCTGCTATGTTCACACTTTATGCCATTAATGCTAGGCAGTAGAGCTCTTCTAATAAAACACAAAATTGCCAATGTTTATCGACCACAAAACAACAAACTGTTTGACCAAATTATGGTTAATGGTTATCAAAAAAATGGCGCAGTGATGATTAAAAACACCGACACAAGATCAATTGTCAAAGCCTTAAGTAATAGCTTGCCTATTTGGTATGCACCTGATCAAGACTTGGGCATCAATAATAGTATTTTTGCGCCGCTTTTTGGCATCCAAGCTGCCTCTGCCTCTGCCACAGCAAGACTTGCTAAAAATAACAACACCCAAGTTATACCATACTCTTTTGTTAGAACTAGTCAAGGTTACAAGATGACTTTCCAAGAGCCACTTGATAATTATCCAAGCGGGGATCCCTTGAATGACGCTAAAAGAACGAATCAAATTCTTGAAAAACAGATACTAAAAAATCCAGAACAGTACCTATGGATTCATCGACGCTTTAAGACAAGGCCAGAAGGTGAAAGTGGTTTTTATCCAGATAATTAAAATTGTTACTAATTGTTACTATAGAAATAGTACAATGAAGCAAATTAGCGTATAATTCGCAACTTATTTTTGGATATACACAACAAATAAACTATGTCAATTGATACACAAGCAATAATTAAAGAATACCAGAAGGATGGCAGTGA
>Ga0209019_1000882_pt1 | contig 15210 bp, 10 predicted proteins | sample METZYME_3_300m_FD_187549 | JGI IMG/M metagenome (GOLD analysis project Ga0209019, IMG submission 187549) | Marine microbial communities from oxygen minimum zone in mesopelagic equatorial Pacific - METZYME_3_300m (SPAdes) (version 2) | ecosystem: Environmental > Aquatic > Marine > Oceanic... | reverse complement strand
GTCGATGCCGGGCACGGGCGCCGCCGTGGCAACCACATTTGATGGGCCACCGCTAACCAAAAAAGGGCAAGCTCGAAAAGCGCTTGAGATCGCGCTCTATTCTTCCGTCAGTGGCGATTTGACCAGCGACATTATTACCATCGCGTTAATTGGCCCTATTGCGGCAGTTGCACTTTTCATGGGGCCTCCTGAGCTTGCAGCCATCCTGTTTCTGGCGCTTATTGTGATCTCAGCAACATCTAGCGGTGTGTTCGTTAAAGGATTGCTGATGCTCGCCCTGGGGCTGTTCTTTGGCATGATTGGGCAGGATCCAATTGGTGCATTGTCACGATTTTCATTCGGCATGATGAACATCGAGTCAGGAATTCCGTTGCTGCCGATGCTGATCGGTGTGTTCGCGCTGCCAGAAATCTTTATTGGCATTGAGCGACGGGCAGCCCATTTTATTGAGTCCAACAACCTGCGTATCACCGGTGACCGTCTCACGTTCGCTGAGTTCAAAAGTTGTATTCGAACGATTATTCGATCGACATTCATTGGAACTGGGATCGGCATGATCCCTGGCGTAGGGCAAGTCGTTGCCGCCTTCATGGGCTACGCCGCAGCCAAGAGTGCCTCCAAGACACCCGAGAAATTCGGCAAAGGCGAGCTTGAAGGAGTTGCTGCGGCCGAGGCTGCAAATAATGCAGTCAACGGGCCGACTTTAGTGCCACTGTTAACGCTCGGCATCCCCGGAGACAATTTAACCGTCATCCTGGTCGGTGCATTCATTGCACATGGGCTTCGGCCTGGACCGCAACTGATGCAACAGCAGGGAGATCTGGTATTCGCGATCCTGATTGCCATGATATTCGCCAATATCATGTTTTTATTTATCGGCAAGGTGTGCATCCCGTTTTTTGCTAAAGTGGTAACCATTAGAAAATCGCTCCTATTGCCATTAACCTTGATCTTTGCCTTTGCTGGATCATGGGTGTTTCGATCGCAACCGTTCGACCTTGCCGTGCTGGTTTTCTTTGGTGGTTTTGGCTACATCGCCCGCAAACTGCATTTTGATGTGACACCGATGGCCATGGGATTCATTTTAGGTCCAACGCTTGAATACTCGTTTGGCCAGACGATCATCTTATCGGCCGGCAATCTTCCGGGATATATTTTTGTCGAACGACCATTCACCGCAGCGATCATTGTCTTAACGCCCATTTTCACCTTTCTTATGTGGCGACGTACCATGCGCTTGAGACAACGTTTTGACCAAACCGGCTAAACGAACATAAAGTGCACTAATCGTTAGTGCACAAGTACTTGACGTCGGAGGGCAACTTGTTGTCTGATTGAATCCCAGGAACACCCATCAGTCATGCCAGTCGGGATGAGAGTTAATTGGGTTCTCGCCGTTCCTATTTACCTTTTAAGGAGGAAAAATGCGTATTTCAAACCTTTCGAAGTTAATCTTCAGCGCGCTCTTGGCATTCGGCTTGCTGGCAGCAAACAGCGCACGGGCTGAGTATCCCGAGAAACCAATTACATTAATTCTGCCCCTTGGGGCGGGCGGGTCTCATGATCGAAATGCCCGCGTCTTCACCAGTGTGATTCCCGAGTATCTCGGCAACGCAATGATTGTCAAACTCATGCCCGGCGCTTCTGGTCAAACGGGAACAGCGGCAGCGGCCAAGGCCAAGCCTGATGGCTACACACTGCTCTTTACCCACAACTACTACGATCAGCTCCAGCAACACGTTAAAAAATTGCCGTACAACACCACCGAAGATTTCATCGCGGTTGGAAAACTCAATTCTGGTAACTTCTCGGCAATTGTCCTTGCGGACAGCCCGTTTCAAACCTGGCAAGATCTGGTCGCCTACGCCAATGCAAACCCAGGCAAAATTAAATTCGCCCATTCCGGTGACTGGGGCGCCACTCATGCACCAGGGCTTCAGTTATTCACTGAAGCGGGTATCGCTGACAAAATCGTGATGGTCCCTTACAAAGGCGGTGGTCCGTCGATGCGTGGCTTCCTTGCTGGGGAGGCAGATTTCACCCTGCAGTTTAAGTCCACGATCCTCGCGCAAGGAGATAATGTGAGGGTACTGATCAGTGCAGGCACACAAACCTCATTTGAGGGTGCACCCACCTTTGGTGACCTCGGCTATACCGCCGACATCGGTCTCATGCATCGAGTCGTGATGGCGCCTACGGGAACACCAGACGCCGTCATTGAAAAATTGCGCTCAGCATTGAAAGCAATTCAAGATGACAAGACCTATTTGAAACTGATCAAGGCCATCGGCGAGACCACCGATTACGTGGATGGTCCGGAATATGAAGCACAACGCCCACTGCAAAGTGCAGCGTACAAAGAGATGGTCCAACAGTTGGTTGGTAACTAACAGCTCTCTAAGAATTTGCGGTGCCGCTCGATGCGGCACCGCAAATATGCTGACCTCGCTATTTCTTTAGTACACCTAAACCGTCAACACCGTCTTAATCACTCCGGCACAGAAGCGTAATTAATGAGTAAAACACTCATCGGAGTTGCCGACACGGTTTTTCCAAGCCTGGACCCGGCCCGACAGGCACTCGGTGACATCGACGCCGAGATTCATGTGGCGACGGAACCCACACCGGAAGCCATCCTCGAAGTCGCTCGCGAAGCAGATGCGCTATTTGTCACTTACGCCAAGATCACTGGGGATATCATCTCCGAGTTAAATTGCTGCCAGGTCATTGGACGATTCGGCGTAGGCACCGACAACATCGATATTGACGCTGCAACCCAAGCAGGCATCATGGTGACCTACGCGCCGGTGTACTGTCTTGATGAAGTTTCCGACCATACGCTTGCCCTGCTCCTCGCGCTAGCACGTAAGATTCCCTACGCACATTCCTTGGTCAACAATCGGCGCTGGGAAATGAAGGCGGTTGTTCCTATTAACCGACTTAAAGGGCGCATCCTTGGCTTGGTTGGATTCGGAAACATCGCGCAAGGCATTGTCTCCAAAGCCCGCGCTTTCGGGATTAAAACTATTGCCGCAGACCCTTACGTTTCCGATGAAGAATTTACAAAGCTTGATGTAGAGCGGGTCGATTTCGACCAACTCCTGGAGCGAGCAGATTTTATTTCTATCCACACTCCCCTGACAGACGAAACCACTAATCTATTTGGCAAAGAAGCCTTTATGCAAATGAAGCCAGAAGCACTGTTAATTAATACCGCTCGCGGACCACTGGTCGACATTAATGCATTGGCGCAGGCGTTGGAGGCCGGCGAAATTGCTGGAGCTGCATTAGATGTATTGCCACAGGAACCGCCTCCGGACGATTGTCCCTTGTTTGGACGCGATGACGTCATTTTGACCCCGCACACAGGCTTCTACTCAGCTGATGCATTGCTGGATCTACAAACGACCGTGGCGACCGACGTCGCATCCGTCTTGAATGGAGAGTCTCCTCGCTTTCCTGTCAATCCGGAAGTACGAGACTTAAAGTAGGGTCACAAAAAATAAAAAGCGGCGGTTTGGCGACCTTTACTCTGCAGTTCCACGGCGTTGGGCTGGGCCGCTGGTCGAGAAACGGCTGGCGTAGTCCTCGATTTCATCAACTGACAGGCCTGTTACCGCGTTCCATTGCTTCTTGTTGTAGTCCACGGTTTCAAGATCAGTCGAAAAGGAATCATTCAACCGGTTGATCATGTTAAACATGGCGCAAGCCATCGAGATCTCTACGATCTCAGTGTCGGTAAACAAGCGCTTCATTTCCCCCCAAACCACCTGGTCGCGTTGCGCGGTATTACGGGTCATAGCCTCGGCCCAAGCGATAACCGCCTTGTCCCGTTCGTCGAAAAGCGGACTGGCCTTGTAGGCATCACTGCCAAGAACTTCGAGTTCTTCATCTGAAATCCCAAGACCCTGGCCAAAGATTGAGGTATGGGCCGTACAGTATGCGCAGGCATTGACCATCGACGTCTTGATGTTGGCGAGGTTACGTAGGCGAGCGTCAGTGGTCGCGCCAAGATCAGGCTGGCGAACTGAAGCCACCAATCCAAGGAACCAGCGGGCGATATGGGGGCTGTGGGCCGACAGAATTCGCACCAAGTTCGAGGTGCGGCCAAGAAACCGATCGGAAGCGGAAAATACTTCCTTGGCGATGCCAGTCGCTTGCTCGTGCGAGAGACCCTTAAGGCGTTGTGTCATTGATATTTTTCCAAGCGGTAAAGGTTGTTGCCGAAAGATTACGTCAACTTAAAGATTGATCCAAATTATATTGACCCCTAGTCATAGGAAGCACGCGCAATCAGAGAAAGGCAAAACGACATTAGGCCTGTTGAATTCTCTGCAGAAGCGAATCCTCAACCTCCACTCCATCAACTTCTAATCGATGCCGGTTTGTAATCCTTTGTGATCCGGGCAGACGTGCACCGTCCTGCTGGCTGATAGCAGCGCACAGATCCCCTATTTTCTCTGCAAATGTGTTGCCGGAATAGTGTCCGGGATCAAGCGCAATGAAACATTGCCCAGTTTTTGGGGGCCCCCCCTGCGTTCCAGAAAATGGACTGGCTTCCAACCCGAGACTGGCGCCGGCCAACGCGGCAGCCATCACTTCCACCAATAATCCAGCGCCGAATCCTTTGTAACCCCCACTCGGTAACATGGTTCCCTTAAGGGCTGCCGTCGGATCTTCGGTCGGCTGCCCGGCTTCATCCAGCGCCCAGCCCTCGGGAATTGCGCCCCCATCCCGAGCACGCTTCATGATTTCACTCTTTGCAACAACACTGGCACTTTGGTCGATGACAAATGCGGCTTGTTGTTCGCCTCCGGGCACGCCAAGTGCAAAAGGGTTGGTTCCAATCACGGCCTTTACCCCGCCCCACGGGGCAATGGATGCGGGTGCATTGGTGAATCCAATCCCAAGCAATCCGGCATTAGCCAAACGCTCCACGTGATAGCCGAGCGCACCGCAGTTATAGGAATTTCGAATTGTCAGCGCAGCGCAGCCAAGATTGTGTGCCGCAGGAACCAGCCGTTCGAATCCAACATCGATGGCTGGATGTGCGAAACCCGTCGAAGCATCCACGACAACTGCGGCACCCTTGTTCGCCAATACAACGGGCACAGCAGTTCCATCCACTTTACCGCAACGAACATGCTCGCAGTAGATGGGCAGGTACAGCAATCCATGACTGCGCATGCCGTCGTGTTCCGCGGCCCTCACAGCACGCGAGAGAGATCGTGCCGCCGTTTCCTCGGTCCCAACACGAAGCAGTGCTTCAAGTGCAACCGCCTCTACTTCATCTAAGCTCATTCGAGTGTTCGCCATCAAAGTCTCCTTCAGCTTCTCGACATCAGTCGTTATCAATCAAGCCAGCGCCGGCGCCCCGCTGTTTCGATTCGACCGATTCGGGCACCAGTGTCTGTGCCGCCAGGCGTTTTAATTCAGTCCAGATGGCCTCGTTCACCGCCACTCCTCTTTGAATCGCAACTCGGCGCACATCTATCTCTTTCTTTGTAGGTTTGAAGTTGCGATCCTCCGAAATACCAACCATTGTCACGCTGACTTCAGATCCATTCTTCGCCTCCTGATTCGACAAGGGTGGCCCTTCCAGTCTGCCGTGCCCCCTTTGAATCACACCCTGCAAGACCTCGCCAGTCGACCCAACCGAGTGCAAGACGAGCTCCACTGCTGGTATAGAACTCGAACATACCAGATGACCGAATAACAACAACGGCTCGTCCAATCGAACCACAGTAACTGGCGATGTGGTTTGCAGAAAATCGAAGATCGAAGGGGCTGCATACATAACCGAGGCAAGTTTGCCCTTCGTGTCTGGGCACAGCGACTCGGAATGGCTGGAGACAATCACCGGCCGAGCCTTTCCCTTTCTTAGGTTTTCAATGGCACGATAAGCGATTTCTGCACCAGCAAACCCGGCCGCACTCAACCAGGCAGCAGCAGCCCCCGCTTCTTCCGCCAACCCCACCGGAAGGCCTACTCCGACCGCCGCCTTACACGTGAGGGTCTCTATTTCAGCGTTCGAGACATGCATTAGTGTGCAGTGGGAGCGACTGGAAAGCACCAATCGTCAGCGTCTTCGCGATGTAACTCATCTGGGAGCGGCGCACCCTGAAAGAGTGTGATCCGGGTCCATAGAGACGACTTTGGATCAAATTTTGAGGCCCCAAAAAATGCGAGCTTGTAACGTAGAAGGTGAAGCGGAAGACAGTCTTCGTCGATCAGGTTGTCCTGTATCTCGCCGTAGGTGTCAATTGCGTTGGCCTGAATTCGGCGAACTACATGACGGTGCTGAGGATTCGACAATAGATATTGCGCCAATGAAACTGCGTCGTCCGTCACCGTTAACTGGCGGTACAACTGTTGCACGTCACGCGCAATAGCCAATGGCATCTCGCGGTCGGCACCGGCTTCTGAATATCGATCACCGAATCGCGGTTCCAATTTGTTGGCCGATGTGTACCAGAAATGCTGCTGGCTCCCTGGACGTTCAAAATCAATTTCGAGTGCCCACCGATAGTTCGTCTCAATGGTACTTCGAAGTTCGTGCATACTTTGACTTGCATCAATACTTGAGCGACGTGCGGAACTCAATGTTGTCTCCAACTCATCCACCAACTCCGGATAGAGCTCAATCAGCAGACTCACCAGGAACTCTTGTGATTCAACCGACAAGCGGGCCTCTGCCATTTGGTACAAACGATCCCATGGTCGTTTCTCCGCCAGCGGTGAGTCTTCAACTGAAATCCATTCTCTGATCCTCGCGACGCCAGAACGGGTCTCTAAAATACTGGCCCATTGCCGACTGTCTTCGACTTGCCATTCGTCTAGGTGCTTTCGAGCGCGGGTAAGTAGGACCTGGAATCGATCAATTTTCTCCGGCGCCGCGTCGATCACTTGGCGAACCCGTGCTAAAGCATTTTCCCTTGCGTGGGCCCAGCGATGAATTAATTCTGGGTGAGTGATCAGAAACGGTGCCATGCCCAGACCCGTCGCATTACCAATGCCCAGAAATCGCTTGCGGGAACGCTCTAAAGGCACAAACTGACCCGAAGATTTTGCCTTGGCGACATGCTCAACCTGATCCAGCGTAAAACATCGAATCAGGTAAACAGTCAGAAGCTCCGCCTGAAAAGGCCCGGCCAGTTCAGGCCGACCCGCGATTTTTGCCCGGTCACCGACGCCGAACTTCCCATTGCCGTATACCGCCGTGGTTCGCATAAGATATCCGACCTCGGTAAGCCTGGTTATGTCGGGCTGTACACCCGCCGCCAGACTCGTACACACATAGTCGAACAATCGCATGCTGCGATTTGCCCTCGACAAAACCAATTCACTGCCCTCGAATCGACCCGCCTCCTGGCGGGGGGCGCGAAGTTTGAGTCGGGCTATGTCTTCATCCGAAGGTACTCCATCGTACAACACGAAAGACGCATCCCAGGCTTCTGCGATTACGCGGTCGGTACGCTGGTCATCGTCCAGCGGATTGGCAAAAGCAACCAGACTGTAGCTCCGCTCGGGGCCACATGCTGAATAAACTGCCACCCCAAAACCATTGCCGTCGAGTTCAAAGCGAGTCTGTTCTATTGTCCATGCCTCTCGATGCATTCGTCGAACCAGACTGCGCATGAAACTGATCCGGGTCTGAAATGCAGACCCCATCCGCTCTAGACGCATCACCTGCTCCGAGGGACGCAGGATTAAACTCGATCGCACCCCCGCATCCTGCCTGGTTGAAGTCACAATACTTTTACGGGTAGACCGCTAGAACGAAGAACAGCTGTCAATTTTCTCTGACAAACGAGCGGCGAAAAAATTCCAGCCAGTTGCCGCCCATAATCTGCCCAACTTCGGCTTTGCTGAACCCGGCTGTCAAAAGTCCTTGGCGCAGGGTCGGAAAATCCCGATTGTCCTGAAACCATGCCGGTGGGTCAGGAAATCCGGGGATGCTCGATGAGCCTTCTCCGTAGTCGGTGTCGCGGGTCCAGCGACCATTTCTCATCCAGGCCACTACACTGTCGGGTTGATCCTGGCACAAATCGCTGCCGATACCTATGTGATCGATTCCCATCATCTCCGCAGTGTCCGCAACCATCTGGCAGAAATCTGCCAACGTGCAGTCACTCAGATTCTTCAGATGGTGGGGATACAAAGAAAATCCCACCATGCCCCCACTGGCTGCCAACGCTTTCAATACCTCGTCCGATTTATTCCGTAAGGCCGGGTGCCAAGAGGCCGCATTGGCGTGGGTGATTGCAATCGGTCTTGTCGAATATTCGATCGCTTCGAGTGTTGAACGCTCCGCAGAATGGCTCATGTCGATTACCAACCCGACCCGGTTCATCTCCCGAATCACTTGGCGACCCATACGCGTAATGCCAGGGTCTTCCTTTTCATAGCAACCCGTAGCCAGTAGCGACTGATTGTTGTAGGACAACTGCATGAATCGAACGCCCAGCTGGTGGCAAATTTCGACCCGATCGATGTCATCCTCGATCGGCGAGCAGTTCTGAAATCCAAAAAAAATGGCCGTTTGTCCTGCGGCGCGAGCAGTCAATACATCTTCGGCAACACGCCCCGGCATGATTCGGTCCGAATAATCCTGAAAATGCCGGTTCCATGTCTCCAGATTCTGGACTGTTTCACCGAAGTCCTCGTGATAACAAATCGTAACGTGCACAGCATCGACCCCACCCTGCGCCATCTGGTCAAAAATCGTTGGCGACCAGTTGCAATACTGCAGGCAGTCGATTGTGACTTGTTCTGATCTCAACATATGCTCCTAGAGCCAATCTATCTCGTACGGGTAGGTCGACATACGCTCGATTCCGGCCTCGGTAACGATGACCTGCTCTTCGAGTTTCACGCCCTCTCGTCCACCGTACGATCCGATGAACGATTCGACACATAGGGTCATGCCGGCCTCAATTACGCCGTCATAAGCATTGCCGGCGACATCGACCGAGTGCTTAATGCTTGGATATTCGTCGGCCAACCCTACCCCATGCATTGAAACAGAATACCGGTTAGACAAGAATTCTTCTGGAATCGGCCAACACTGTTCGGCGACCTCGAGAAATGTGCGCCCGGCCTTAAGCACTGCAATATTGGATTCGATCTGCTCAAAAGCGGCCGCATAAAGTCGGCGTTGCTCATCGCTGGGCTTGTCTCCACACAGCCACGAGCGCGACATATCTGAGCAGTATCCATAAGGACCGATCAAATCAGTGTCGAAACTCACCAGATCGCCCTTTTCAATAATCCGCATGGAGCACTCTCGAAACCACGGATTGGTGCGAGGACCAGATGATAACAATCGGGTTTCGATCCACTCGCCACCCAAGCGGATGTTCGTCTCATGAAGTTTTGACCACAAGGCATTCTCGCTAATTCCAGGTTCTAGGGCTTCTTCCATGGCCTGACAACCTGCCTCACAAACAGCCATCGATGCACGCATTAGTTGTAGTTCACCACTCGACTTGATCGCTCTTGCCTTCTCTGAGATGGCCTCTCCATCGGCCAGCACCAGCCCCTTATCTCGAAGCGCGTCCGTTCCAATGAACGACAAACGATCCACTGCCAGACGCCGGTTGCCACCACCATGGGCTCGCATCAAATCATCGATCTCGTCGGCGAAAACCTGAGCCCGCGCTTCGCTGTGATAGCTCGCGGCAAAGAAGTAGAACGTTGTCATCGGGCGATATTCATCCACCCCTGGCAGCCCTTCGGCCAAGTGGGGATGGTTTGCATAATCAAAGAGAACCACCGGGCCATCAAGCGCAACAAACACACACCGGGTCTCGTAGTGCGAGCACCACACCTGCATATTGGTTGCATCCGTGGCATAGCGGGTATTTATCTGGTCGAACAATAACAAACCTGCAACGTCATCTCGCAGCATCTCCTGTCGTAAACGCCCCAATCGGTAGAGGCGAACCTCATCCAGATTCACCGGGGCCTCGCTGTATTCCATTGCGCCATGCTGGCGAATGGTCCCTGCAGAATGTTCAACCTTGGTCGCGTTGCCTGACATCATTAATTTCCTTCAAGTAAATAGCCCGTCGTATTTTGACACCGATCCGTGTGACTGTGGGCCCACCCATTGACCAGATGTAACCTGCTGTAAGCACTCTTGCTGCTAGTTCTGATGGTAGAAAGTCTATTAAACCTTTAACACTAAATCCCGACAAAAGATCTCAATCACCAAAAGTCGGCGGTAAAATCGACCATAACGTCTCGGGTCATTGCTACCGCCAATAGGTCCCGGCATTGGCTGCTGAGCAATCTACCTGCGCATTCGCTCGCCCTTCGGGTCAAACAGAGGTTCGGTAATCAACTTAGCGTTTCGTCGCTCACCCAGAATTTCGATCTCAACTTCTCGGCCTTCTGTAATCAAAGCGACCGGCAAGAATCCGATTGCAACTGATACGTTGCAATAGTGGGCGAAACCGCCTGAAGTTACGAATCCCACCACATCGCCCCCGACCCAGATCGGTTCGTCCCCATGCACATCGGCGTCTGCTGCGTCGACAACAAATGTGCAAAGTTTTCGTGCGGGTCCTTTTTCTTTTTCATCCAACACTGCCCTCTTGCCAATAAAGTCCCCTGGCTTTTGGTAGTCGACGAACCTATCGAGCCCCGTCTCAGCAGGCATGTAGTCCGGCCTGAATTCCCGGAGCCAAGCGCCGAACGATTTCTCCAGGCGAAGACTCATCATTGCCCGCATGCCGAAGGGTACAAGACCGAGACTTGTGCCGGCCTCAGTCAAGGCGTGGTAGAGCGCCACCTGATTGTCCCGGTCAACGTAAATCTCGTAACCGAGATCCCCTGTATAGGAGATCCTCTGAACCTGCGCCCTGCAGATACCGATATCCATCTCAGCGACCGTCATAAATGGCAACGTCTCTTGTGACACGTCATTTAATGCCACAGCTGCCAGCAAAGCCCTGGCATTGGGCCCGGCAATCTGAAATCCAATCCGTTCGGTCGAGACGTTACGCAGAGCAACACCCGTTTTCGGAAGATGCTGAGCAAACCAGCGGGTGTGATAAGCCTGAGTGCTAAAAGAAGCAATCAGCTGAAAACGGTCGTGCGCCAGGCGCGCAATTGTGAAGTCACCAATGATCTTACCTTTCGGACTCAACATCGGGGTCAAGCTCATCCGACCTGGCTTTGGCAGGCGCCCAGCCATTATCCAGTCGAGCCATTTGGCAGCTCCATTACCTTCCACCAGGTATTTACCGAAATTATGAATCTCGTTGATACCAACTGCTGTTCGCACGGCCTGGCACTCCCGTGCGACGGCTGCAAATGCATTCGATCGACGAAAACTCGGGGTCTCCTCGAGCGGCTCTCCCGTTGGTGCAAAATAGTTCACGGCTTCCATACCATAGGTCGCTCCAAAGACCGCCCGGCGGGTTGTCCATAAACCGTAAGCAGGCGTCGTTTGAAATGGGCGAGCTGCGGGTAGTTCTTCATTAGGGTAGGTGATAGAAAATCGCCGTTGGTAGTTCTCCCTCACTTTTGCTCGGGTATAGCCAGGGGTAATCCAGTCACCAAATCGGGCCACATCCATCGCAAACACATCTCTCGAGGGCTCGCCATCAACCATCCACTCGGCCAAGGTCAGTCCCACACCCCCGCCCTGGCTGAAGCCGGCCATGACCGCACATGCCGACCAGTAATTACGAAGTCCAGGCACCGGGCCCACCAACGGATTGCCATCCGGCGCGAAGGTAAAGGGTCCGTTGATCACATTCTTTATTCCAGCGCGTTCCAAAACTGGATACCGTTGAAACGCAGTTTCCATCGCGCTGCCGATGCGGTCTAGATTGTCCGCCAGTAACTCATGTCCAAAATCAGGGGGCGTACCATCGACCGCCCAAGCGGTACAGTTTTGCTCGTAGAAACCAATCACCAGGCCCTTGCCTTCCTGGCGAAGATAAGTTTCGCCCGATGGGTCCATCACATGAGGCAACTCCTGTTCCCGTTCATAGACCTCCGGCGTGGGTTCGGTGATCAAGTATTGGTGCTCCATGGGATGCAGTGGCAGATAGACCCCGGCCAGTGCGCCAACTTCGCGAGCCCAAAGTCCGGCGGCATTTACCACATGCTCCGCATGGACCGTGCCCTGTTCTGTGACCACCTCCCAGCCGCCATCGGACAGCGGATTGGTTTCCTGTACCGGATTCCGCAACATGATCTTGGCACCCAATTGAGTGGCAGCACTGGCATACGCGTGGGTTGTTCCGGAAGGATCAAGATGGCCATCAAGCGGGTCATACAACGCTCCGATTACACCTTCCGTATTGACAATAGGTGCAAGTTTAGTGATCTCGTCCGGACCCACGATTTCCGTTTGTAAACCCATATAACGGTGTTTTGCACGTTCTGCTTTCAGAAAATCCATACGGTCCTGTGAGGTCGCCAGCGTCAAGCCGCCGACATGATGCAGTGCACATGACTGGCCGGATATTTCTTCGAGTTCACGGTAGAGCTGAATTGTGTACCCCTGGAGTGCAGCCATATTGGTGTCGGCGTTCAACGTATGGAACCCGCCTGCCGCATGCCATGTAGAACCAGAAGTCAGTTCAGAACGCTCGATTAACAGCACATCGGTCCATCCCAGCTTCGTCAAGTGATAAAGCGCCGAGCAACCGACAACGCCGCCGCCTATCACTACCACTCGGGCATGAGATTGCATCATGTTCTCCTATCCACAGCCATTACAATTGTTTCAAAAGCATTTCAGGGCTCACCTGAACCAATTTCGTGTTTGCGTGCCGCTACGTATTCATCCATTGCTTCCAACCGTCCAGGGTCAAGCGGCGGTGGCTCAAAGTTATGGATCGCCTGTTGCCAGAGGTCGGTTGCGCGCTGGGTCGCGTCTTTTGCGCCGGCTTCAACCCAACTTTCACTATTTTTCCAATCGCTTAAAAGGGGCGCGTAAAAAGCGCTCTCGTAACGCTCCATGGTGTGTGCCGTTCCAAAGAAATGCCCACCCGGTGGCACTGCTTTAATTGCATCTAGGGCAAGTTCTTCGGTGTTCACTTTAGGTTTGGAAAACAGGCAAGTTAGATTCTGCAACATTTCAACATCGATGATGACTTTCTCGAAAGATGCTACCAAGCCACCTTCAAGCCAACCAGCCGCGTGATATACAAGATTCCCATTCCCAAGTACAGCGCTCCAAAGCGACATCTGGGTCTCATAAACCGCCTGTGCATCTGCAGCATTCGATGCATTGCAACCGCTCGTTCGATACGGTAAACCATAATGGCGGGCCAGTTGGCCACCCGCCAAATTCGCCTTAGCATTTTCCGGTGTTCCGAATGCTGGTGCTCCCGAGCGCATGTCCACGTTCGAAGTAAATCCGCCGTAGACCGTTGGTGCGCCTGGGGAGAAAAGTTGCACCATCGCAATCCCGAAAAGCGCTTCTGCATTTTGCTGAGCAAGTCCAGCAGCGAGTGTGACGGGCGTCATGGCGCCCATCAGGGTAAACGGAGTTACGATGACAGCTTGCCCGTGCTCGGCTAAAGCGAGCGCGGCCTCTGACATCGCCTCATCGAGCTTGCGCGGCGAGTTGATATTGATATTGCCAAAAAGAGAGGGGCTGATCGCGAGTTCCTCCACAGATAAACCCCGCGCCCGGGCAACCATCTCTATAGCATCGATAACCCGCCCTCGACCGATGGGGACAGCCGAAAACACCTTGTCACTTAACATAAGCGATGCCCGATACGTATCAAGGTGTCGGGTTTGGGCGGGCAGGTCAATAGGAGCAACCGCCTGGTTGCCAAAAAAATGGATTACATTGAACGTTTGTCCTAGTTGAACCAATCGCTCGTAATCTGCAAAGTTACCCGGTCGACGACCTTTGACACAATCGTGCACATTGGGCGGGCCTGACACCATACCAAAATGGATATGGGCACCACCAACCTCGAGACAATGGTCCGGGTTTCTTGGCGTCAGTGAGAATGTGCCTGGCGCCCGTGCCACCAGATCCAATACCAATTCCCGATCAGGCCGTACAATCCTGTCGCGATCATCCACACGGGCGCCAACTCCGCGAAAGCGAGTTCGAACCCGTTCACTCAGCACTTCGATGCCGTAATCCTCGAGCACAGTCATCGACGCCTCGTGAATCGCGTCCAACTGATCCCTACTTAAAGGCTCTAACGGCGGGTAGGGATTGGCCAGATCAGTCCAAGGCAGTTGATGAGCCAAAGAATCCGCAACCCGAGTCAACGTACGTTGACTTCGACCGCCTCTTGTCGCGCCTCGGCGCATGACTCCTCCGAACGACCGATCAGCCGCCTGGTTACATAAAGACCCCGAAACAACCCGTTATAAAAGTTACTGGTTGGATTACTTTCTTATCCGAGTGCCGCCTGGGTCGATGCCGCGAGAATCTCTGCGATATCGTCGATTGTGCTCTCTTCGGTCACGATAGGTGGCGCGATACAGTAAACGTCGCCGCGAACCCGGCTGAACATGCCACGACTCACTGCTTCTCTTTGAATCTTAGCACCGATATTTTCTTTGGCATCGAAAGGTTCTCGGGTGTCACGATCCTGAACGTACTCGACCGCACACATCATACCAAGCCCTCGGACATCACCCACATTCGGGTGATCCGACAGCGCCTCTTTGAGCTTAACCAACAATCTCTTACCCTTCTGCGCCGCCTGCCCAACAAAGTCTTCTTGCTCAATGATGTCTAGCATCGCAAGCGCGACTGCACAACCTACCGGATGAGAACTATAGGTGTAGGCATGCATCCAGGGAGATCCACTGTCATTCATTACTGCTGCGATTTCGTCACTCACGCCGATCCCACCCAAGGGGAAATAACCCGAGGTAATCGCCTTGGCAAATTGAATCAAGTCGGGCTGCACGTTCCAATGTTCCAGTCCAAACATCTTTCCCGTTCGTCCAAAACCCGTGATTACCTCATCTGCAACCAGCAGTACATCGTACTGGTCGCATATCTCCCGTATTCTCGGAAAGTAATCATCCTGCGGCACGATCACACCACCGGCACCTTGCACCGGTTCCGCCAAAAACATCGCGACGGTATCAGGCCCTTCTTTCAGTATCTGCTTCTCGAGTTCGTCAGCCGCTGCAATCCCTTGGCTTTTCGATCCAGCCGGCGCATCGTAACGATACGGGTAAGGGGTCGGGATATGACTGAAGCCT
>Ga0209019_1000876_pt1 | contig 15263 bp, 17 predicted proteins | sample METZYME_3_300m_FD_187549 | JGI IMG/M metagenome (GOLD analysis project Ga0209019, IMG submission 187549) | Marine microbial communities from oxygen minimum zone in mesopelagic equatorial Pacific - METZYME_3_300m (SPAdes) (version 2) | ecosystem: Environmental > Aquatic > Marine > Oceanic... | reverse complement strand
ATCACTTTTCATAAAAATGGTAAAGTTAAATTTAAAGAAGATTCAGAAGGTGGCGGTGCTGTGAATATTACCTTTGACGAAAACGGAAATATACTCGAAAATAATTATGGGACTGAGGGAAGTAATGGTGAAGGAATAATCCTATCTAAAGATATTAGAGATTTTTACCTCACTCATAGGGGACTACAAAAAAATAGAATTGAACTGGAACAAAAACCTGTTGTAAAACTGACGGAATTTAAAAATGGACGTTGGATAAGCACAATTGATTCTCTTTCGGGAATTGAGATTAAAAACGGAAAATGGATTATGTTTTACAAAGGAAGGGAAACGAAATCTTCCAGTATTTACGATTTCAAAATACGAAGAGAATACATAAAGGAATCAGGTGCTGAACATAAGCCACTTGAATATCTGACGATAACAAATGATTCTGGTACTTTAGAATATTATATAATTGAATACAGTAACGAATTATTAAGTTTGAGTTATATTGGGAGAGGAAATACTCTAAATTATAAGCCTGAAAAATAAAAGGCTACCAAAGCGAAGCTCGTCGAAGACAGTAGCTGACTCATAATCAGTTGATCCCTGGTTAGAGCCCAGGTGGGACCACGAAAAAACCCTCTATGTCATTGACTATGAGGGTTTTTGTTTTTAGAGAACTAAGTGTCGAACCAACTATCGAATCAAAATCATTAAATTTCAGGGTTTTTGCACACAAACTATTAAGATAGGTCATTATCACGTCTTTTAAAAAAGTCATGTTTACTTATATTAGTGTTAATGAAAAGAAGAGATTTTATTAATGGAACTTTAATGGCGGCTGGAGCATCTATGCTTCCAGGATGTATATATAATTCTGTTTCAGACAAACTTAATCCATTGTATTATCCGCCATCACTTACTGGCCTTAGAGGAAGTCATCCAGGGTCACATACTCATGCACATGAAAGAGCATGGACCAAAAAATCGGAATGGGGACCTACTACTAAATTAAAAGAAAGTTATGATTTGGTTGTTGTAGGCGGAGGGATCAGTGGATTATCAGCTGCATATTTCTACCAGCAGAAACATGGAAAAGATAAGAAGGTCCTTATTTTGGATAATCATGATGATTTTGGTGGTCACGCAAAACGAAATGAGCATAAAATTGATGGCAAAACTTTAATATCATATGGTGGTTCACAATCTATAGTAGAACCAAAATATGGAAGTAAAGTTGTACATGCTCTTCTAAAAGATATTGGTGTAGACATAGAGAAATTTATTTCAGCTTATGATCGTGACTTCTATAAAAAAAACAATTTAGGATCTGTTACTTACTTCAATAAAAAAACATTTGGTAAAGACAAGGTGGTCAGACACCCTTATTGTAATTATCCAAACTATATAGAAGGACTTATGGCTGGAAAATTATCCAATAAAGATGCTGCACAAGAGGCTCCTTTAAGCAAAAAAGGAAAACAACAATTATTTGAGGTATTAAATGGTGGCCTGCATAAAATAGATGTTCCCAAAAATGAATTGAATAATTATATTCGTTCTCATTCATATTTCGATTATCTAAGAAACACTTTGGGTGTTGATGATCCTGGAGTATTGAAAATGGCTAGACATTCTGCTTTAGACTGGGCAGTTTCAGGAACTGATTTGATGAACATAGAAACTGCTAAGAGCTGTGGAGCCCTTGGTTTTGTCCCAAAGGCTGTATATGATGAAGAGAATCCATATATTTATCATTTTCCAGATGGGAATGCTAGTGTTGCACGTGCTTTAGTGAAAAAAATGATTCCTGCTGTAGCAGAGGGTAAAAATGCTGAAGAACTTGTCCTATCAAAATTTAATTATAGAGAGTTAGACAGATTCAGCAATGATGTACGGATAAGGCTGAATAGTACGGTTGTAAATGTGCGACATATTGGTGATCCAAAAAATTCAAGTGAAGTTTTTGTAAAATATATCACTGACAATAAGTCCCATGAGATAAAAGCTGAAAATGTGGTGATGGCTTGTTACAACATGATGATTCCACATATCGTTTCAGATCTTCCAGAAGAACAAGCATCAGCATTAAGACTTCAATCGAAAAGCCCATTGCAATACAGTAGCGTTGGTTTAAGGAACTGGAGGGCGATGAAAGAAATGGAAATTGGAATGGCAATGTCTCCTGGAAATATGCATCAAGCAGTTTTTATGGATTTCCCTGTAAGTATGGGTGGATATGAGTATACTAATACCCCAGAAGAACCCTGTGTTATTCAAATGATTAGCTGTCCGTATGGAGAAACAGTTGGTGCACCACGACTTGAGCAATATCGTGAAGCACGATATAAAATGTTAAGTTTGCAATTCAAAGACTACGAAGAAGAAATTAGATCGCATTTGAGTGGCATGCTCCCAAAAAAACTGTTTGATTTTAATAAGGATGTTGAGAGTATCACTGTCAATCGCTGGGCACATGGTTACACCGTAAGCGGTCCAAATAATTCTATCAAAAAAGGTCGACAACCATTTGGACGAATTACAATAGCTAATTGTGACTCAGCAGGTAGTGCTGATGTTAAAGATGCAATCAATATGGCATCAAGAGCTGTAAATGAATTGATTTAATATCACTCCCCTTTTAAATTTTAATTTGATATTTTAATTGTTATTTACAACAAGAAAATTCTTCACGACTACTTTCATACATTAAGAAAAATTATAAATATAATTAAGGATTTTATTTAATAACTAGTAAGTCCATAAATTCTTGCACAGACATATTTATTATTGATTCATTATCCAACAAATGTTTTAAAATATTCTTTGATTGATCTTTAGAATAATAATCATTAACTGAATTCTTAAACTTTTTTAATAAAAAGGGTATCCCCTCTTCTCTTCTCTTCTTATGGCCTATAGGATACTCTACAGTTATTTTTTTTGAATGTGTACCATCCTTAAAATAAATTTTAATGCTATTTGCTATTGATCTTTTTTTTGAATCAAGATAATCCCTAGAAAACTGTAAATTCTCATAAATAACCATTTTTTCTCTAAGCTTATCTATTATAGGATTTAATGCTATTTCATCATTATAATGTTCTGCTTTTAGTTCACCATAAATCAAACCTATGGCTATCATATATTGAAGGCAATGATCTCTATCTGCACAATTATAGAGAGGTCCAATTTTAGATATTATTCTAATAGCAGGTTCTTGAGTTTCTACTTCTATGGTTTTTATCTGATCTAATCTATCCTTATAATAATCATGTAAAGTAATAGCTGCTTCTACTGCTGTCTGTGCATGAAATTCTGCCGGAAAAGAAATTTTAAATAAAATATTTTCCATAATGTAAGTTTGATAGGGTTGTTTTCTGATTAGTGAATTTCCTCCAAAGCTTACATCACTAAATCCCCATTTTGGAGCTGAGATAGCACTTGGATATCCCTCTTCCCCCCTCAATGTAAGCCATGAAAGCTTAAGAGCTCTAGATGCAGCATCACCAGCAGCCCATGATTTTCTACTCCCAGTATTTGGAGAGTGTCTATATGTTCTTAAGCTACTTCCATCTATCCATGCCTGAGAGACTGCGTTACAAATCTGATCATAATCTCCACCTAAAATATATGTAGAAAGAGCTGTTGATGATATTCTTACAAGAAGAACATGATCTAATCCAACTTTATTAAAACTATTTTCCAGTGCTAGAACCCCTTGGATCTCATAAGATTTAATGATAAAATTATATAAATCCAAAATTTTAATAGGTTCTTTACCTCTTAACACATTTTGTTGACTTACATAATCAGCTAAAGGTAAAATTGATCCAAGATTATCTGAAGGATGTCCCCATTCAGCTGCAAGCCATGTATCATTAAAATCCAGCCACCTTATTATACACCCTGTATTCCATGCAGCTTGTATAGGATCTAAACTATAATTTGTTCCAAACACTCTTGCTCCATTAGAAATATTTTTAGAATTAAAGGTAGGTCCTAATAATTTTTTACAAGAATCACTTTTAAGGGCTAGAAGACCACAAGCAATACTATCAAGTAAAACATAGTAAGAAGTTTCAATAGCAAGTTCACTATCTACAGAATAATTTACAATGTAATCAGCAATATCCTTAATATCTTTATCAAATTCAGTCTTTAGATTTTTTGATGCTTTATTTCTCATAATTAACTACGTTCATTTAATGATATAAATGACATAGGGTCTTTACCAACATACTTTGCTCCTGGTCTGATCAGTTTATTGTCTAATCTCTGCTCTATTATATGAGCAGTCCAACCCGATATCCTCGAACATACAAAAATAGGAGTAAATAATTTTGTGGGTATGCTCATAAAATGATAAGCGGAAGCATGAAAAAAATCTGCATTAGCAAAAAGATTTTTTTCCTCTTTCATAATTTTCTCAATTTTACATGAGATAAAATATAATTTAGAATTTAACTTACCCTCTGAAAGAGTTTTTGACCATTTTTTAATAATTTCATTTCTTGGATCTTGCTTTTTATAAACCGCATGACCAAATCCCATAATCAATTCCTTATTTTCTAACATTTTATAAACAGTTTTTGATACAGACTCAACATCATCAAACTTGGATATTAATTCCATTGCCTTCTCATTAGCTCCACCATGAAGTGGTCCTCTAAGAGTTCCTATTGCTCCAGTGATACATGAATAAATATCCGACAATGTTGCGGCACATACTCGAGCTGCAAATGTAGAAGCATTAAACTCATGTTCAGCATAGAGAATCAATGAAATGTTCATCACTTTCTCTTCCATCTCGTTTGGCTCTCTTCCATAAAGAATACTTAAAAAATGCCCAGCAATTGAATCTGAAGAATTCTCTATTGATATTCTTACTCCTGAATGAGAAAAATGATACCAGTAATTTAATACAGATGGAAATATTGCCAACAACCTTTCTGAACAATCAAATTGATTATCAAAACTTTTTTCAGGTTCAAGATTTCCAAGGAATGAACAAGCTGTTCTTAAAACATCCATAGGATTATTAGATTTAGGAATTCTTTCAAGAACTTCTTTTAGTTGTTCAGGAATATATCTTTTACTCTTAAGTCTACTCTTTAATTTTCTTAATTCATCTTTATTAGGGAGTTTCTTATAAAGCAATAAATAGACTACCTCTTCAAAGCTACAATTTTCACTTAAATCTACAACATCATAGCCTCTGTAATGTAAACCATCACTCTTTTCACCCACCGTACATATAGAAGTTTCACCTGCATAAATTCCTCTTAGTCCTTTATTCTTCATAATCAATATTTATTTTTTACTATTTTATCTATCTCATTCTCGTAATCATAGTAAGATAAATAATCGTAAAGTTCATTTCTTGTCTGCATTTGATTTATAATTTTCTTTTGTGATCCCTCTTTTATTATCTCAGAATAAACTCTCTCTGCTGAACTACTCATAGCCCTAAATGCAGAGAGTGGATATAATATCATTGAAACACCAACATTTTTAAGTTCATTTTTAGTAAAAAGAGGAGTTTTTCCAAATTCAGTAATATTTGCTAATAGAGGTGAAGAGAAATTTTTAGAAATATATTTATATTGACTTAATTTTGTTAAAGCTTCAGGAAAAATCATATCAGCTCCAGCTTCAATATAAGACTCTAGCCTTTCGTAAAGCATCTTTTCATTTTCTACAGCTAAAGCATCAGACCTTGCCATTATAACAAAAGACTCATCTTCTCGTGCATCTACAGCAGCCTTGATTCTATCTTTCATCTTAGAAATTGATACTAATTTTTTATGAGGTCTATGACCACATCTCTTTTCGTCAACTTGATCTTCAATATGAATTGCTGCAACACCAGATTTTTCTATTAATTTTATAGTTCTTTGTATTGATTTTATTGATCCAAAGCCAGTATCAATATCTACAAGTAGTGGTAAATCACAAATATTAGTAATCCTTCTAGCATCTATTAAAACATCTTCTAAAGTATTAAATCCTAGATCAGGTAGCCCTAAAGATGATGCTGAAACCCCACTACCAGAAAGATATATAGCTTTTGCTCCACTCTTCTTAGCTAAGAGAGCTGAGTATGCATTGACAGTACCCAGAATTGATAAAGGACTATCTCCACCATTAACTAGGTCACGAAATAAATTACCGATCATGACGTTTTTTAGTTAATACTTGATCTTTTCAAACTTAAAGTAATTTTTAAAAAGATACCTTAAAGAATTTAATTTTACTTAATTGATTTTAAATATTTCCTTTTTTTCTAGTCTTTCATATTGGCAATGAGTAGGAAAGCTTGAATATGCAGAATCAGGTGCAAGAAACAGTTCATTATCATGACCCACTAAAGAAATTCTTTTTAGAATTTCATCTTTATTTGTTATAGTAGAATCATATTTTATTATAGCAGTTTGGGTATATTTATTCCAATTTACTTTTACTATTTTATTTAAATTTCCAGTTTTTTCTATTCTCATTTTACAATTTCCACAAACTCCTAAAATTTTAACGGTCTCAGTTTTTTGATTATTTATTTGAGCACTTGACTCTTTATATGTCAACATTAAAGTCAATAAAAGAATTATTTTTACAATTAAATTCATATTTATATATTATTACTAATAAATATAATTTATAAAAAAAGTACATTTAATCAAACATTTTGTGTTTTTTTTCATTTTCCATTTATAATTAAAAATATGAACAAATTATTAATACTACTTTTATTTATTTCTTTTGATTTCAATGATCAAGACATTAAGGGTGTTGATTTTAAAAAACATTTAATAACACCAAAAAATTCTTTTCTTGTTTATTGGAGAAAAGACACAACTCTATTTACAGGTGTTGCAATAGAATATTATAAGAATGGTATATTATCATCTTCAAAAACCTATAAAAATGGGAAAAAAGATGAATTATGGAGAGAATGGTACAGAAATGGTCAATTAAAATGGGCTGGAACTTATAAGGATGAAAAAGAAGATGGATTATGGAGAGGATGGTATGAAAATGGTAAGTTAGAATCAGAAGGAAGTTATAAAGATGGAAATTGGGATGGATTATGGAGAGGATGGTATGAAAATGGTAATAAAAGGGGTGAATGGAATTGGAAAAATGGTGAATGGGATGGATTACAAAGACATTGGCATGAAAATGGTCAGTTATGGTTTGAAATTAATAGTAAAAATGGAGAAGAAATAAGTAAAAAATGTTGGGATGAAAATGGAAATGAAAAAGAATGTAAATAATAAACTCCACTAATTAAACTCCCCCTTTTGAATTTTGCACTAATGTTTTTAGCTTGTAGTTATGAGAATATTATTAATACTATTTATTTTCTTATTTAACTACACTACTTATACTCAAACCGCAAAAGAATATTATAATAGTGGTCTTGAAAAACATCAAAATGGAGACTATTATGGTGCTATTGCTGACTATACTAAATCCATTAAACTTAACCCTAATTTTGCTTATGCTTATTTCAATAGAGGTATTGCAAAAGAAATACTTGAGGATTTAAATGGTGCTTGTGTAGATTACAAAATAGCTGCCAGGATGGGACACACATATGCTCAAGAAATTGTTAGTGACTATTGCGACTAAATATAAATTTTGATTTGATATTATTAAAGGTATAAATTAATAACATCAACTAAATTCCACCCCATTGCAAAAGCAAGTATTATTACTATAAAATAATCTAACCATTCAGGTATATATTTTATAACAAAAGGTCTACCAAAAAAGTAAGACATAATAACTAAAAACGATATAACATTACAAAGCAATCCATCATCCATATACTAAAGGTATTAAAAACAATTAATTATTCAAAAAAAACCTATACCCCCCATTTTCATTATGGATATAATTTCATTTTTATTAATTTACATTTTAACTAAACAATAAAATTATGAAAAATTGGGAAAACAAAATATTAGGAATATTAGCAGTAATAGGCTTAATGAGTTTATTAATTAGTAGTACTTCATCACAGTCACAAAACGGAAAATGGATGATTGCGGTTGGGGCTGCTCAAAACAATGAGCTAATTCTTAAAATGGATACTCAAACTGGACAAGTGTATAGATGGGACAAAAAAGGTTTAAAAAGATTCGAGGGTACATGGGTCAATTTTATAGTTGATTAAATCCCATCACATCTGATATTTAGGTTTTGATTTGATATCAGTAGATTGAAGTTATGAAATACAAATTTGAAAAAAATTTTTTAGATAAAGGTATAATGACATTAAGATTTAAAATAAATTATTGGTTATTAAAAAAATTAGGACTTAATGGCTTTGGTTTATTTGCATTTATTTGGGGGATATTTATTGGAATTATTATTTATGAATTTATTCTAAAATAAACAAACAACCAATAAATTAACCTTCACTTTTGAATTTTAATTATTTTTCCTTTGATATATTTTTAATTCCTTATCTGGAACAATAACAGTTCTGTTTTCCCACATTTTAGGTGTATAAGCAAACTCTTTTTTAAACTTCATATATTTAGGTTCATTAATTTTATCATAATTTTCTTTATTTAGTTCGTCCTTATCCAACACTAAAATTTCTGCATTGCTATAAATATCCAAAGCTAATTCCATTGCTAATTTTATTTTGTTTAGAACCTTATCAAATAAAAATTTCTTTTCTTTTTTCAATAAAGAAATATTACGATTCAAAGAAGCAAATTCTATTTTTTTTGATTTAATGTATTTGAGATAATAACCAGCATCTCCTTTTACAAAAATTACTCGAGCACCTCTATTTTTCATGGAATGACTAAGCCCAAATAACTGAATATTTTGATTTGACTTACCTGGAGCATATTCATAATCAAGTTGCAGTATGGCATAATTATCAGAATTTACATACATAATACCTTGATAAAGACCATTTTTTTCTGGTTTAAAATTAATTTCATAAACCAATTCTTCATTAAATACAGTTAAATTTATTTCGTATTGATATTTATTAGGACTAGTAATAAATTCCCAATTTTTAGATTTTATACTTGAATATTGCTTCATTAAATTATTAATACTGTATTTTATATAATTAGTATGAATATAATAATTCAAAGAATCTTTACTATGAAATTCTTCTACTGAATCAAGTTCCTCATCATCAATATTCACATTAAACAACAAACCTGAATTTACTTTATAATAAACCTTATTGTTTTTTTTACTTTCATCAAAATCTAAATATAAATCGGTAAGCTTTTCATCAATTTTCTTTTCGAGTATTTTCATGGATCCTTCTTCTAATGAAATACCTTCAATAGGTTGAATCTTTTTTTTTTCACTATAACTAAAGACATTTATTATAGCATCTTGATACTGAATAATTTCTTTAGGAATCATTTTAAAAACATCGGAAACTAATTCCTTATTTAACATTTCAAAGTTTGATTTTTTTAGTTTTAATTCGTTTTCCTTAGAAAAGGAAATATTTAAATAATTATGAAAAAAAATTTTACTTCTAAAATTTTGTTGTGGGTAATTTTCAACATAATTTGTTTCAATTAGTTTAATTATATCTTTTACTGAAAGATTTTGTGCATAAATTGAAACATTAGGTAATTTCAACAAAGATTTACGAAGGTATATGAATTCAAATTCTTCAATATCTTTAGTGGAAATTTTAAAATTTTCATATCCCATATAGCTAAAAATAATACTGTCATTATTGTTAGCAATTTCTATATCTAAAATAAACTCTCCTTGGGAATTGGATACCGTTCCAATGGATTTACCTTCAATAAAAATATTAGCAAATGATAATGGTTCTTTTGTCTCAAAATCAAAAACCTTACCATTAAAAAAATTATTTTGAGCAAACAAAAAAAAAGGGAAACATGATAAAAAACAAATATGAATATAAAATTTGATTAATTTTTTCATTTCTATCTTAGATTAAATTTAAATAAATTAAATACTAATCCACTCTCCTTATTAATTTTGATTTATTGCTTAGGTTTTAAGTAAGTAAATATAAATTAATTCTAAACATGAATCTTAGTCATATTTTGAATTTTTATTTATTGTTAATAGATTAGTTTTTTTTAACTAAAAATTTAAATAATGAAAAACCTATTTTTAATAATAATTTTATTTTGTGCTATAAATACTAATGCCCAACAGGGATTTGTTATGATGAATCAAAACAAAGTTGAATTTTCCAATCAAGGAAAAGCATATAAAATTTTTGATGACTATTTGAATCCAATTTGGAATCAACTAGTTGATGAAGGAATGATAATTTCTTATTCAATGATGACTCATGCATGGGGTGATGAATGGAATTTAAATTATATGATTATAACTAAAGATCACGCCTCATTTTTAAAAGCTTGGAGCGAAGGATTTAAAAGAATTCGTAGTACTGTACCACAAGAAAAATGGGATGAATTGATGAGATATACTTTAGAACACAAAGACAATCTTTACAGTTTAAGGCATCATTATGATGGTAAAAAAAATTAAAAAAGAAATCAATTAACTTCCCTTTTAAATTTTGATCTTTTATGAGTTGATTAAAAAGATGAAAAGTAAATACTTTATTATTTTTTTGAAATTATCATTAATTGGAGTATTTGCTTTTTTAACATGGGCAGCTCTTTGGGAAATATTATATGCTGAACACGTTGATGGATTTATACCCTACATAGGTATAATTACTTTTATTTTATTTCTAACATTATTGTTTAATTTTTTAAGAAACAATCTTACAAAAAAGTAGTTTCTTTATATAAAAAATCCCACTAATTAAACTCCTCTTTTGAATTTATGATTGATGTTTGTAGATTAGAGTGATGAAAAACTTTTTCTCTGTTTTAACGTTGATAGTATTTTCATTTAATCTACACAGTCAATCTCAAAATGATAGTACAAAATCTATCAAAGCATATAAAATCAATAGAGAGGAAATAATACTTGATGGGAAACTAGATGAATTATTCTGGAAAAATATAAAAGGAATTGATGGGTTTTTGATGCAAGAACCTGTAGAAGGAAATATACCTACAGAAAATACTTTAATCAAAATAGCATATGACGAAAACTATCTTTATATAGGAGCTATCTTATATGATTCTGATCCTAAAGGAATTAAATCTTTTAAAATGAAAAAAGATTCTCCTCTCAATACTGATGATAGGTTTATGTGGATTCTTGACACTTACCTTGATGGTAGAAATGCATATTTTTTTGAAATAAATCCCAAAGGACTTATGGGAGATGGCTTGTTGTCAATTGGACAGGGTTTAAGTTTAAATAAAAATTGGGATGGAATTTGGAGACCTTGGACTTTTATTGGAGATTTCGGTTGGTCTACAGAAATTCGTATTCCTTTTCACACACTAAATTTTGATCCAAAAATTAGTACTTGGGGAATTAATTTTCAAAGAACCGTTAGAAGGAAAAATGAAGAAATATTATGGACAGGTCACAAAAGAAATCAAGGACTTTTTAGACCTCAAAACGCAGGAAGATTAGAAGGCCTAAAAGATATTTCTCAAGGACTAGGTTTAGAAATTATTGGGTATGGTAAAATTGAAAATTCAAAAATAGAAAAAGATGTTGAGGAAGGATATAATAAAAATACAAATTTAAATGGTGGAATTGATATCAATTATAATATTAATCCAGGTTTGAAAGCTTCTATTACTATTAATACTGACTTTGCTGAAACAGAAGTAGATGATAGACAAATTAATCTCACCAGATTTCCAATTAGATTTCCTGAAAAAAGAGATTTCTTTTTAGAAGGAGCAAATATTTACCAATTTGCACCAAGAAGTGGTGTATATCCTTACTTTTCAAGAAAAATAGGCCTTCAGTCCGGCAACCCTATACCCATCTTATATGGTGGAAAAATAATTGGTAAAATAGGAAAATTAGAAATAGTAGCCCAACAAGTCAAAACAAAAAAAACAGATATAACAAATAGTGAAGATTTTTCTTTACTTAGATTAAAAAAAAATTTTTTAAAAGAAAGTAGTATTGGAATATTATATACTAGAAGACACTCTAAAGACAGTGAAAAACTCAATGAACCAGTTCAAGATAGAAATACTTTAGGTATAGATTTAACATTAAATACATCTTCTTTTCTATCTAATAAAAATTTACAATTTCAAGCATTTGCAATATTACACAACTCCCCTATTCCAAATGATATAATAACAAAAACTTGGGATCGATCTACTCGTGGACTTCGATTTAATTTTCCTAATAAACCATGGTCTGGAAGTGTATCTTATAGAGAATTTGGAAGTTCTTATAATCCTGCGATTGGTTTTGTTCAAAGAAATTCATTTAGAAGAGTAGAACCAAGAATAAATTTTTCACCTCTCATAGAAAACAGTGATATTATTAGAGAGATTACTTGGGAATTTAGTTTTGAAAACCTTATGGGTCTTAATTGGAAAAAAATGACTCAAAATATAAGATTTACTCCATTATCAATTCGTTTTGAAAGTGGAGATGAACTATCATATCAGTTTATTAAAAATTTTGAAAATCTTAACTTTAATTTTAATATTCTTGGTGACAATTCTATAATTATTCCAATAGGGATATACCCAAATTGGTCACATAAAATTGAATTTGAAACTGCTAATCATAGAAAATTAGTATATGAAATTGAAATAAATACTGGAGGATTTTGGTCTGGAAATCGTACTGATTACCAAAATATGTTAACTGTAAGACCTTTTTCTGGAATTAATCTAAGCATAGGATATATTCATTCAAACGTTGAATTAAATGAAGGTAATTTTAAAACAAATCTATTTCGATTTTTAGGTGATTTTGATTTTTCACCTTTTATATCATTTTCTTCAAACATTCAATATGATGATGTTAGTGAAAGGTTAGGAATGAATAACAGATTTAGATATACTATTGTGCCGGGTTCAGATATTTATTTTGTTTATAATCATAATTGGATTGATCAAGAAGGAAAATTTAAAACAACATCAAGTATAGGAATAACAAAAATTACTTATACCCATAGACTTTAAAATAAAAATCTTTGATTGAATATTACTAAAAATATAAATTAATCTCGACCTTTTGAATTTTAATTTGTTGTTGGTAGATTAGTTTTTAATAACTAAACAATAAAAAATATGAAAAATTTAAAAGATAAAATCATTGGACTATTTGCAATAATTGGAGTAATGACTTTATTAATGGGAAATAATAATCTACAAAATAACAATGAAAAATATAAAATTTCACCTATACCTTTAAATAGTGGAAACACAAATGTATATTTATTAGATACAAGGACTGGAAAAGTATGGAAAGAATATCGTGGTAAATGGGAAGAACAAATAGAATCTTTAAATTAAAAAAAGACTTATTAATTAAATTGCCATTTTTTGAATTTTAATTAGTTGTTCTTAGATTGTAATATAGATTAAAATAGAATTATTAATTCAAAATGAAAATACTTAAACACCAGCACTGGCATATATTAATATTAATAGGATTATTATATTCTTTAAAACATTACACTAATCAAGATAGCAATGTGTTTAATGGAAGTTTATGGAATATAAGTACAGAAAATTGGTTTATTCTAGCAATTTTATCTCCAATCATTCACCAAATTTATGTTCTCTTGTGTTGGAGATATGAATTATTTTACAAAGGCTTAACCAATATATTTAAAGAAAATGCATTTAAAATATATAAAAGAGGCTTTACTATACTTATACTATCAAGACCCACATTAATTATAATATTGTCTATATCTAACGCAATGACAATAAACATAGGTCCTATTCTACCTTATATTTTATCATTAGCACTACTTATTCCTGGAGTATATGCTCAATACTCTGTATTTAAATATTTCGGTATTGATAAAGCATTTGGATTAGATCATTTTGAACCTGAAAAATTTAGAAATGAAACATTTTGTAAAAAAGGTATATTCAAATATACTTCCAATGGTATGTATACATTTGCTTTCTTTCTTATTTGGATACCAGGAGTTTTATTACAATCAAAAGCTGCTTTATTAGCAGCTTTGTTTCATCATATATATATTTGGGTTCATTATTATTTTACTGAATTACCAGATATAAAAATTATTTATGAAAAAAAATAAAATTCAAATGAGTAATCTAAATACATTATTAATCTTGATTTTTATTTGTTTTTCTTGTACAATTTCAAAACCCACATCTTCTAATGATTTTGATAGAAATATATCAATGGATGAAAAAATAAATGAATACTCTGAAATAAGCATTCTAAATCGTATAAGAAGTATACCAGGACTAAAAATAAATGGACCTGATGATAACAATGCTCAAGTATATGTAACTGGAATAACTAGTGTAAAATTTACTCAAGAAGTAACATTTTATTTAAATGGTATGAGAGTCGGTACATATTCTCAATTTTCAACACTTATCAAACCTGGAGAAGTTAAAAGCATGAGATTATTAAAAGGGGCATCAGCTGCAAGTATTTATGGCGAGGAAGGTACTTGGGGTGTAATACTTGTTAAAAGAAAGTAATAAAAATTTATTTAAAATCTATCTTTAAAACTCTTATTGGTTTACAAAATTTATATACTTAAATTACAATTCACATATAATTAAATGTATGAAATTTAAATTAATTCTATTTTTTATATCATTAATAAGTATACTTTTAGTAAGTTCATTTTTTTACAACAAACCATCAGAAATAACAAAAAATTCTATTCATTCAAACGAATTATTAGTTTATATGTCTCCTACATGTAATTGTTGTAAAAATTGGACAAAACAGTTAAGTGATTATGGGTTTTTAATTAAAAATAAATTAGAAAATAACATGAAGTCTATTAAATCAAAAGCGGGAATAACATCAAATTTAGTTTCATGCCATACAGCTTTCATAGACGATTATGTTATTGAAGGTCATGTACCTACTAAAGACATATTAAAATTACTTTCTGAGAAACCAAATATCAAAGGATTAAGTGTTCCTGGCATGCCCGCTGGTTCAAATGTTCCTGGAATGGAAGTTCGTCCTGAAAAAGCTAATTTTGATGTATTAGCAATAAATAATGATGGATCTACGACTTTATGGAATCATTATGAGTAAAAACTTATTTTAATGACTGCATTTACTTTATTTAATTATCTTTTAATTTTTAGTTTAGGATTTTCTTTAATTATAAAATTACAATCAACAAGTCAAAAAATTTCATTTTATACTTTTATTATAAA
>Ga0209019_1000867_pt1 | contig 15296 bp, 18 predicted proteins | sample METZYME_3_300m_FD_187549 | JGI IMG/M metagenome (GOLD analysis project Ga0209019, IMG submission 187549) | Marine microbial communities from oxygen minimum zone in mesopelagic equatorial Pacific - METZYME_3_300m (SPAdes) (version 2) | ecosystem: Environmental > Aquatic > Marine > Oceanic... | reverse complement strand
AAATTCTAGATTGTTTATTCATTTAATTACTTGCCTCTACCTACTTTTCTAACACCTGCCATATTAGTCTTTCCAACACCTTTTGATTGCATTTTACTATTAGTGTTCTTTTTGGAACCCTTAATTTGACGTTTTCCCTTTGAAGTTTTATTATCGTGTCTATTGCTAAAAAATTTGCTTCCCATATTTTTTCCTGCAATTTACTTATAATTTCTTATTAATTTTTTACTTAACTCTTCCAGAGATATCCCTTTTGTCTCTGGCATTATAAAATGAGTAAAAAGTAATTGTAGCACCATCATAAAAGCAAAGAATGCAAATACAATTCCAGGTCCTATCCATCCAAATAGAAATGGAACAAATGATGGTATAATAGCAGCTAAAACCCAGTGAGTAGAAACTCCAAAAGATTGTCCATAACTTCTAATATGATTTGGAAATATTTCTGAAATATATACCCAAATTATAGCTCCTTGTCCAATTGCGTGAGATGCTATAAATAGAAAGAGAAAAATAGGAAGTGCTATACCACCCCAATCTAAAATAAACGAAAGACTTATTAAGGTAAGTGAAATTATATAACCTATTGAGCCTATATACATAAGTACTCTTCTACCAAGCTTATCAATTAGATTAATACCTATAAACGTAAAAATCACATTAGTTAGACCAATTCCAACACTATTTAATAGGGCTGCACTCTGGCCAAGCCCCCCTTCTTCAAATATTCTAGGAGCATAATACAAAAATGCATTTATACCAGAGAATTGATTAAAAGCTGCAACTAAAAAGGCAAGCATTAATATAAAACTGTATTTCTTTTGAAAAATTGATTCTGATTTAATACTTGATTCTTTATCTTTTATTATTTCACTAATTAATTCATCTGCATCATTTTTTGAGTATGCATCCCTTATTATTTTTTCCGCTTCATCTTGTTGATTATTCAAATAAAGCCATCTTGGACTTTTTGGAATTGATAGAACTAATAAAGTGTATAGCAAAGCAGGCAGAGCTTCAATACCCATCATGTATCTCCAATCATTTTCTCCAAGTCCACTTAAAAGGTAATTTGATAAAAATGCAATTAGTATTCCACTAACTAAGTTAAATTGATAAAGCCCTACAAGTCTACCTCTACTTTTTGCAGGTGCAATTTCTGAGATATATGCTGGGGCAGCTATTCCAGATATTCCTACCCCTATCCCTCCTATAAATCTAAATGCAGCAAATGTGATTGGATCATTAGCCAATGCTGATCCAATCGCAGAAAGAGTATAAAAAATACCAATCCATAGTAATGTTTTCTTTCTTCCTATTTTTCTAGTTGGTATTCCACCAAATATAGCTCCTACAACTGTACCCCATAATGCCATTGCCATAACAACTGAACCATGAAAAATATCACTTGAGTCCCATAAAAGTTGAAGTTTTTGATCTGCACCGGATATTACTACTGTATCAAATCCAAAAAGAAAACCTGCAAGAGCTGCAGTTAAAGACCACTTGGTTAACTTATTCATTAATCAAATATATAAAAAGCATAATGTGGTTTATGGATAATTAGCAAAAATAATCTCATAAGCTTTATTTTACGGATAAATTATATAAAGATGAAATAAGGGTTATGGGAAACCATTTTTTATTTTCATTACAATAAATAAGATGCTTAGTTGTCTTTGGCTCATAAAGATTATTATTTTGGGAATTAGAAATTATATCTTTCTTCAATAAAGTCTCGTTTTTACCTGTTATAATCTTATCTGAAAAATAGTTAATTAAAGTAACTGGGATTTTTTTATAACCTAATTCTTTAAGTGCAGTATACCTATGATGTCCATCTATTATCATATTAGACTTACTACAAATTAGTATTGTCGAGATTATTATATACCCATCCTTATATTTTAAATTGTTTTTTAAAATATCTTTTTTGTCTAATAGAACTTTTTCATGAGGCATTATGATATCTACATCCACTTCTTTTATAGCTACAACAATATCTTTATCTACTTTAATGGAATACATAATCTAATAATTTAAAGCATTATACGTCTTTTACTTATAATGTAGACTAAATATGCAATTATTAGTAAGAAGACTTCCCAAAGTAAAATATAATAAGGCCACTCCCCTATAACCAAAGGATTATCAACTTCAGGTGGCTGAGCTAGATACATATAGTTAGAATCTATTAAAAAATTTAAAGGCATAATTATAGCAAGTAAAATATTTACGTTAACCCAAAGCTTAAACCATGAGAATTTGGGAAGTTTCAAATCTAGGTGAAGATACATAAATATTGGCATGCCTATTAATAAGCTATGTGAGACATAAAAATTTAAATAATATCTAAGTGATCCGTCAAAATGGTTTAGCTGAGGCGTTAATATTGCCATAATTCCTCCAATTATACCGGTATAGTAAACAAATTGAAATAGCTTTTGCTTATTTTTTATAAAAGGCAAAACACAAAGGATTAAAGAAGATATTCCACATAAATGAAGAGGTAAGTTATATTCAATATCCCAAGTCCCACTGATAAAATAACCAACATTTTCAGATATGAAGTCAATTATCATAAAAACACCCATTATGTAGGATGTCAGTTTCTTTTGATCTCTATTTAAAACCCTAGCTAAAATTAGCGGTATTGATATAACAAGTATTGAAAAAGCAGTCCATGTTATCCACTCTTCAGATAAAAATTCAATTACATATATAGGTATCGGATTTTCTTCCACAAGAAAAGATTTTTTCAAATTTATAAAAACTATGTCAACTAAAGATTATTAGCTCCTTTTTTAGGACCCATTGTTTAACTTATTTATTTTATGATAAATTGGACAAGTGTTTCTATGGGCTCCTTTTATATAGCCAGTGCTCATTAGAAATTCTTTAGTTATCTCTCCTCCTGTAAACTTAAAAGTGTTCTTAAAGAGCTTAACCCATTCATATATGTTCATTGGTGTTTTTAAATCTAACCATGATTTGAATGATCCATGTTCATTTTTAATCTCTATTACTTTATTGGCATTATAAATCACTGCTTTAATCTTTAATTTATTTCTTATGATACCTTTATTTAAAAGAAGTCTATTAATTTCTCTGTGTCCATAATTAGCAATATGGTCAATATTATAATTTGAATATGCTGATTTAAAGTTTTCTTGTTTATTTAATATTGTGGTCCATGATAATCCTGCTTGATTAATTTCTAAAATTAACCTTCCAAATAATTCATTATCTGATTCTATTGAAAAACCATATTGAGTATCATGATATATTTTATGAATATTATCAGACTCTAAAGTTGCTACAAACTCGCAATAGGAATTAGGTTTAATTAAGGACAATTTTTAGATATTTAAAAAAAATTCTTTCAAAATCATCTTGATTCTCCATATGCGGAAGGTGTCCAGACTTTTCTATAAAAAACTCTTTCCTATTTGGAAGCATGTCCTCTAACCTATCTTTAAACTCATCATAGACAACAACATTATCATGTCTTCCCCAAAAAGCATAAACTGGAATACCAAGAGAATGGATCTTATTATGAATGTCATCCAGTGATACTAGATTTTTTGTAGTAGATATTAACGCTTTTGCAAAACCACTGTGAGTTAACAATTCGTTATATTTTTTTGACCAGTCAGGAAATTTCTCTGGATTAAAAAAGTCATTCTTCTGACTTTCAGATAAACCAGGATAACCATCAATAAATTTATCAATCTCCTCTTGAGAAACAGATTTGTCTGATAACTCAGCATGTTCAAAAAATCCAGCAGATGCAACGTAAAATAATGAGTTTACTTTATTTGGATTAAGGTCTGCTATTTTTGAAATTATTCTTCCTCCATTTGACAAACCTACAAGAGCGGCATTTTCAATCCCTCTATATTTCATTAATTCAATTACTTGGTTTGCACGTAAATAGTCAGTTTGGGGTAGATCAGGGTTATCTGAAAAACCTCTTCCATAGAGATCCATCATAATAACTCTATAACCTCTCTGTTTAAGAGAATTAAAAGTGGTCTCCATAATATAAGATGGTATTGAATACCCATGCACTAAAACAACATTACCCAAATTAGAGTCTTGATTTGCTTCTTCGAAATATGTATATCCATCAGATAACTCAACGTATTCACCATTAGATTTATTAAGTACTGCATCTCTAAAATCTTTATTTTTAACTACATATTCATAATCATTTACAGCGATCTGGCAAGATGTGAATAAAATAGATAACAATAATATATTTTTCATAAATACCAATTTAATAATTTATTACATTTAATTAATAATAAAATTAAATAATGGCTAGAACACCTTCAAATATGTTACCATTAGGAACAACCGCTCCTAATTTTGATTTAATTGACGTGACAAGTGATTCAACTGTTTCTTTAGATAACTTAAAAGGAGAAAAAGGAACAATCATAATGTTTATTTGTAATCATTGTCCTTTTGTTAAACATGTTAACTCAACAATAGCGTCAATGGGTCAACAATATCATGGAAATGAGATTAGCTTTATAGCAATCTCTAGTAATGATGTTAAAAATTATCCTGAAGACAGTCCTGAGTTAATGAAACTTAATGCAATTGAAAACAATTTTAATTTTCCTTACCTATATGATGAGTCACAACAAGTTGCAAAAGATTATGATGCAGCATGTACACCTGATTTTTATTTGTTTGATTCTGAATTAAAACTTATCTATAGAGGTCAACTAGATGACTCACGACCTGGAAATGAGTTAGAATGCGATGGAAGTGATTTAATAAATGCTTTAGACTGTCTTATAGAGGGTAGAGAAAATGAAAGAGAACAGAAGCCAAGTATAGGTTGTAACATTAAATGGAAATAATAGAGAGATCGTGATAAAATTTTTTGCTGGATTAGCAATAGGTGTTGGAATTGGTGTTGCAATTAATGAAATAGGTGTAGGTATTGCTATAGGTGCTGCATTAAGTCAGGGTAAGATTACATGATCTATAATGAAAAAAATTATTTTCCTTTCTATAATTCTCATTTCATGCTCTAATGATAATTCAGAAGATCAACCAATAGGACTAGCTAACCCTGAATTAGGAATAGAAAATATAATCCCTAGTAGTTTAGGTAAAGAATATTCTAATAATTTCAATCGTTATACTAATATTGTAACACCTAATGGAGGAAAAATACACATTGTAGCTCAAAGTAATTTAACAGATGAACAAATTGTTAGAGCTAGAAGTACACTAGAACATTTCCTTAAAAATTATCCAGGTTCCAAATATGGTAGTGACAAATCTGAATTAGCAAACAAAATGTCTGAGAACGGTGCAATTCTTACACTTCTTAATGGCCAGGATGATGGAAATAATCCTGTTGAAGTTAATGGTCAAGCATTATTTGAAAATGAAATTCAAGTTGAAGGACACCCTTGGTATATTAATCAAGACTACAATAATCATAGAGATGCAACTTATGAAGAGATTCTCCATTTAGTACATGATTATGGAATAGGAATAGATGGTCACAACTCTTTTCCAGGTGCAATACCAGAATATCAATCAGAAATAAGAGAAGCTCAAAAAAATGCACTGTCAAATAATTTATGGGGAATAGGTGCAGATAGTTGGATAAATGAGTTAATAGATGAAAACAGTTTAACTCAAGAATACTTAGCAGCTCTTATAGATTCTTATTATGGATTATGGGGTGCTTGGACAGATAATAACTCACATGGAATGTGGGGAATATATGTTGCAAAAACAAGAAATGAAATTTTAATAGAAGATCCTATTGGTGGTGAAATAATGACCAATAAATTCTTTCATCCATATTTAACTTATAACGCTAGAATTGACCCGAATTTTAATGGGAATTTCTCATTAAGATTTGACTCTTCAAAACCTTACACTAATCATTCACAATATTTAAAAGATATAACTCTTCTAGGAAGTAATGATATCTCAGTTTCTATTAATCAACTTGATAATACTATCACTGGAAATGAAGGAATAAACACAGTGATATTCTCTGGGTATAGTTCAGAATATGTTCTCAATATTTCTGATAATAAAGCTTCTGTTATAGATAAAATTTCAGATAGAGATGGAATTAATATATTGCAGAATATTGAGAAATTAGAATTTACAGATAAAACTCTTTTAATATTAAATTAATATGAGAAAAATATTGTTGATATTAATTATTCCATTTTTATTTTCATCGTGTTATATTCATAAATTATCATATGGTGAGGGAGCTGTTGAAGGATATACAAAAACTGATAAACAACATAATTTTATACTAGGCTTTATCTCTGAGAAGACTCCTATTTTAGAAGAAATTAAAAACGAGAAAAACTATGAAGTTGAAATAAAAATGACTCTTACTGATGGACTTATAAGTTTTCTTACGGCCGGACTTTATGTTCCAACTACTATTATTGTAAAAAAATAAATGAAAGGCATTAATCTTCTATTTTCCAAAAAGCTATTCCTCCAGCCTGTTTTCCAACCTTAACTGAACTGACAACTTTTAGGCTTTTCAGACTTATCACATCAACAATTCCAGGATCACCTCCAACACCTTCAAGAGAGACAAAAGCAAACTTACTGTCTGGTGAAATTGTAACACCATGTGATACACTTCCTGAATTATTTATATTTTTTACAAAAGTCAAATCATTTAACATCCAAACACCTGTCTTACCCTCACCTTTTATACTTGCTAATAAATACTCACCATCTGGTGAAACCTCTAAATTATAAGGACCTTTACCAGTTTTTACCCTGTCTGCAATTTCCCATTTATTAAGGTCAACCTTTAATATCTCATCAGAACCATTACCAGCAATATAAACATAATCATTTGTTGGATGAGGTGTTACCCATGTAGGTTTTATTTTTGAATGATGCATTGCATTCCTGAGATTATTATTGTTATCCAAGCTTAATATCCTGTTAACTGATAAATCGATTGCATCAATTTCAAAAAGCTCACCTGACATCATTGCTACAGAATAATGATATTTTCCATCTCTAGAAATTCTAGAGCCATGTGGCATTACTCCTGTTTTTATTTTTGTTATCTCTACCATATATTCAGGATCAACAACAGAAACAGTAGAGGTCCTCATAAGACCATGTAAGTTAAAATTCACCACATATAAGAGTCCAGTTATAGGAGATATTTGCATAGTAGCTGGAAAAAGTCCTAACTCAAGTCTTGATAAAGGTTCATTGTTATCTGTTGAGTATTTTACCAAATAACCGTTTGGACTTCCATGGGCTAAAGATAAGTACCAGTGCTTTCCGTCAGGATCTATTGTTATTCCATGCGGACCTTCAATTTCAGTTGGTATTATTCCAACTGTGACACGATCTGTCTCTACAATATTTTCGCCATCAAACTTTAACACAGAAACTGTATCATCTGACTCAGAAGCTACATAAAGATTATATTGCTGTGAAAAGCAAAGATTAAGAGAAAGTAATAAAAAAAGATATCTAACCATAAAGCTTAATCAATTATTCTAGGACGTGTTAAATATTCATTTATCCTTGAATTATCTGGTTTTATTGGTAATACTTTTGAAGAACCAATTCCTCCATTGTGATCTGAGTAAAAGACATGACCTTTGTATAGTTGAGCACCCCAAGTCATCGTAGCATTAGGAATATAACCATTTGGATTTCCTGTGTTTATATGACCAATTTCTCTTCCTTGTCTAAAAAGATCACCCATCAACTCTCCACTAATATCAACTATTCTAACTCCTCCTGTATACATAGCTACATAAAGGACGTCATCCTCTATCCAGTAGTTATGAGATCCATGACCTGGCAACTCATACCTTGCTACTTCTACTGGGTTGTTTAAATCAGAGAAATCTACAAAATGTAGAAATCCTGCAGTTTCATTTGTAGTATAAACATCTATTCCTTGCGGGAATATTTCATCTCCTAGAACAGTATAAAACTTACCTGTCGATTTACTTTTAAATGGAAAAGTAGCATGATGAGCTCCCGATTCGTAACTATAATTTGAGATAACCTTTGGATCACTTGGTGAGCCACCTGCAATTCCATTGCCTACATCAACCATATAAACGCCATGTTTCCAATTAGATGTATATGCTATCCCATCCTCTACCCAAACATCATGAATTGCTTGACCTTCTTCTCCAATTTCAAACATTCCTACTTCATAAGGACTTTTTGGATCATCAATGTTAATTACATAAAACCTCTGACCTGCACTTAATGCATAAACATGATTTTCATAAATAAAAACATTATGCACACCTCCTGTTAGATTTTTAGTATACTCTGATAGTATATTAACTTGAGAAGGATTAGTAACATCAAGTATTAGAATACCATTCTTTCTATTTGATGCCCCTTCTCTGCTAATAACTGAAATTTTTCCATCTGCTGATACTTTTACATCATTTACTGTTCTAGCATCAACCTTAACACTGTCAATTCTTTTGGGTTGTCTTGGATCAGTTACATCCCAGAAATAAGTAGTTCCATCAGCACCCCATGTCCCAGAAACAGCGTAATCTCCTCCATCTACTCCTTCAAAAACCCAAAAGTCTGAAGTATGTCTTTCCTGAACAGTCCCAGAACCAACATTAACAATTTCTCTCTGTATACCTCTATCATATACAATCAGTGGTATCGAACTTGACCTCTGACCTGCAGTAGCAGTAATTAAATATTTACCTGCAGTTTCTGCAACAAATTTCCCATTCTCATTAATTAATGCAGAAGCAGTATTACTTTTATCAAAAGACTCTCCTGAATAAGAATACACTATTGGTGTATTTGATATTAATTTATTTTTTTTATCATACGCTTTAGCGCTAAATATTACTACATCTCCAGTTCTTGCAGTAGTCATATTTGAAGTTAGAGATAGTTCATCTATAGGGTTTTTAATTATATTAAAAGTAATAGATGTCTCAACATTATCAAGGCTAATACTCAGCTTAGCTTTACCTGGATTAATAGCTTTTACGTTATTTAAATCATCTATTGAAACAAGGTCGTTATCTGACTTAATTTTAATATTTGCATCATATCTTGTAAAGCCATAATCATCTGTTATTTTATATGAAAGAGGAACATATGATCCAACATAAACTTTTTCTGTATTTAAATTAACTGATAGTTCTTTTGCTTTTGCATAGTTAACTGTAACATCAAAGTCTCGACTAAGCCTACTATCTGATAGACCAATACAGAGTGCAATTACTTTATGTTTCCCAGGTTTCTCTCCACGAATAGTTCCTCTTCTTCTATTAACACTTATTCCATCATCCCAATTCAAAGCACCATTTTTATTATAATAGATCAAGTTTGGACATGTAGTAATATCTCCATTTTCGTTTTCTACATAAGTTGAAGGCTCAAAAACTTCTCCAACATCAATCGTTAATCCTTCTAGATTTGACTTAAGAAACATTTCTTGAGAAAACACTGCTGAAGAAATTATTAATATAAACAGCAGTAAAGTATTTTTTAATTTTTTCATATTCTTTTTTTTAGTAAACCCTAATTTACAATTAATTTATTTTCTTTATCCACTTTATATATTTCCAAATTGCAATTACAGCTACTACTAAAATTAATATTTTAATATCAATAGAGGTTGCATAATTTATAAAGTCTCTCATCTAAAATTATCTTTTAATAAAAAATAAAGTTGATATAAATAAAAGAAGTCCAATCCCCAATATTATGTATGGATCTATAAAATGATCTATAATATCTAATATCATTAATACAGCTAGTGTATTAAAAGCTATTGAAGCACATAGTATTACTATTGGTGTTAGCATCTTCATATTACAATTTAAAAAAATTATTGTTACTTAGTAAAAATTTAATTCAATTTGAAATGAAAAAATTACTACCAATTATTATTGCATTAATAACACTTAATTCGTGTATTTCACTTAAGTTCCCCGATTCAATTAATGTTGAAATAATTGTACCTGAAGATGCTGATATTGAAAAAATTGAAATTATGATTGATACTTTAAAGGCTCAAGCAAAAGATCATAATCTTAAACTGGAAGCTTCAATTCAAAAATCAAATAAAAAGAAGCAAAAGAAAAAGAATAAATAATAATCCTTTTATATATTAACAGCTTAATCTTAAATAAATTTAAAATGAAAACAACATTAAGAATTTTGATGGGTCTTGGAGCGTTAATTTGCTTTGTGGGATCTATGAACCTATTGATAAAGGGAGCACATGGATATTTACCGGACACCGTTCCGCCCCAACTCATTTTAGATAATATTTTGCGATTTGTGAGTGGCATTTATTTTGCCTTAGGATTTTTAATTACCTGGGCTACTATAAACGTTAACAAAACAGGTAACCTAACTTACTTTGTGGGGCTACTCGTGATTTTTGCCGGCTTGGGAAGGTTGTGGTCAAGAATAGATTTGGGATCTGCGGGAGCCTATTTCGACTCTATGATGTATTTGGAATTTGTTTTAGGATTAGCAATTATGATACTCAAATATTTTTCTGCTAAAAAAATTGATACATTAAAGGCACAAGCAAAAAAACTCTAACCTTATCTTAGAAGCTTCAATTCAAAAATCAAATAAAAAGAAGCAAGAGAAAAAAAATAAATAAAAATCCTTTTATATATTAGTGTCTTAATCTTAAATAAATCTAAAATGAAAAAAATATTTTTATTATTATTTACTACTTTATTTTTAACTTCTTTAAATGCTCAATTTGGTCAAGCTAGATTGCTTGAGGTAAAAGAGGGCCAAATGAGTAAGTTTATGGATGGAGTTGCAAAAAAAACTCAGAAATACAATAATAGTGAAGGAAGTCCTCAATTCTACACATTTCAAATTTTAACTGGTCCTAATGCGACAGATTTTGTTAGAGTTAGATGGATGGAGTCAATTGATGAACTTGATTCAGATCCTAGTCAGGAAGAATTAGCTTATTGGAATAAATATGCAAGACCATATTATACTGAAGGTGCTAATAGAATATGGGCGCGAAATGCTAATCTATCTCATGTACCAGAAGGTCAGTCAGGAAATCTTAGAAGAGTAATTTATTATAATTATAAAGATTCTGGTGAACAAGACTTTTGGAGATTTAGACAAAGAGTTAAAAAAGCCATGGTTGAATCTGGATATGGTTCAGCAATGAATGTTCTTTATTGTGGATCTGGATGTAATGGAAATTGGGTTCAAGTAAGGTTCCATCACGATGGATATGCTGGACAAACAGCTGATTATGGTGAGCCTTATAAAGCAATGGTTGAAAAATACAATGAGCTTTATGGAAATGAAGCTTATGATCAAGATTCCGATTCTGTTGATGCATCGCTAATGCCTGATGGAAGGAGAATTCGTCATTTAATGTTAATGCCTGAAATGAGTTCATCTTGGGATTAAAAAAATTCAATCTTATTATAAAAGACCCCAAATGGGGTCTTTTTTTTTATATTTAAGTATGAAAAAAATATTACTTCTAATATTCATTACTTCAGTCTCATGCTCAAACAATCAAAAGATTTCTGGTTTAGAAGAAGAAGTTGAAGTGCTCAGAGACAAATACGGTTTAAATCATATTTATGCAAATAATGAAAATGATCTTTTTTTTATGCAAGGTTACTTAGCTGCGAAAGATAGATTATTTCAATTTGAAATATGGAGAAGACAAGCTACAGGAACTGTTTCTGAAATCTTCGGGGAAGAAGAATTTGAAAGAGATTTAGGAACAAGGTTATTTAAATTCAGAGGAGACATAAAAGAAGAATTAAACCATTATCATGAAAATGGCTATGAAATAATTACATCATATGTTGATGGTGTTAATGCATATATAAAAGAAATTAAAGGCAATAACCTAGAACTTCCTTTAGAATTCAAGTTACTTGGTATAGAACCAATGGAATGGACTCCAGAGGTTGTAATATCAAGGCATCAAGGTCTATTAGGCAACATTGAAGATGAACTTAATATTGGAAGAGCTGTATCAATAATTGGAGAAAAGAAAGTAAAAGATTTAATGTGGTTTCATCCAAAAGAACCTTCCTTAAAGCTAGATAAGAGAATTACTAAAAAAGATTTAGAAAATAATATACTTAAGCTCTATAATGCTTATAGACAACCAATAGAATTTAAAAAAGATTATATTTTAAAAAAGTATAGATCAGATAATAATCAAATAGCAGAAATAAAGATTGAGAAAGATTTTGATAATTATTCTATAGGAAGTAATAACTGGGCAATATCGGGAGATAAATCTTTTAATGGGTATCCTCTATTAGCTAATGATCCTCATAGGACAATAGTTGCTCCTTCCTTAAGATATATGGCCCATTTAGTTGCACCAGGTTGGAATGTAATTGGTGGAGGTGAACCAGAAATACCAGGAATTTCTGTAGGGCATAATGGATATGGAGCATGGGGATTGACTGTTTTTAGAACCGATGCTGAGGATCTTTATGTATATAATTTAAATCCCAAAAATCCAACAGAATATTTGCATAACGGCAAATGGAAAAAATTTGAAGTTATCAAAGAAAAGATAAATGTAAAGGGTAAGGGAGAAAAAGAAGTAAGTCTTAATTATTCTATACATGGTCCTGTAACATTTATTGATAAAAAAAGGAATAAAGCGTATGCTGTTAAATGTGGATGGCTTGAAGTTGGTGGGTCACCTTATCTTGCCTCTTTAAGGATGGATCAGTCGAAAAGCTGGGAAGAATTTAGAGATGCTTGTAACTATAGTAATATCCCAGGAGAAAATATGGTTTGGGCTGATAAAGACGGAAATATTGGCTGGCAAGCAGTAGGTATAGCACCACTTAGAAATACACATAGTGGATTAGTTCCTGTTATGGGAAATGGTGAATATGAGTGGGATGGATATCTACCTATAATTGAAAAACCAAATAAGTTTAATCCAAAAGAAAAATTTATACAAACTGCTAATCAAAACGTTACACCGGATGATTATGATCGTTGGAATGCTATTGGTTTTGATTGGGCAGATCCATTTAGAGGTAATAGAATAAATAATATTTTAACCAATAGTTCTAATTTTTCCATGGAAGATATGATTAGTCTTCAAGTAGATTATCATTCTGTTTCATCAGAAAAGTTAATAATGATGCTTTCCAATATCCTAAATGATGATAATAAATACTTTAAGATTTTATCTAACTGGGATAATATTTTATCAAAAGAATCAATAGCAGCAGGACTATATAATATGTGGGAGATGACAATTTGGAGTGAATTTAACAGAAGATATGTACCTAAAGAGGTTAAAGGTTTAATTTGGATGCAGCTATCTAGAGTGATCGAAAAACTTGAAAACTTTTCAGAAAAAGATAGAAATGAAATTTTAACTAGCTCTTTTAATCAAGCTGTTGAATATATGGTTAATACTTATGGTGAAGACACTAATAATTGGGTTTATGGACAAAATGAATATAAACATGTTAAAATAAGACATCCTTTAGAAAGAGTGGTTAATGATTCTATTTATAGCTTAATTTCCTTGAAATCTTATCCTAGAGGAGGAAATGGATTCACTCCTGGTTCAACTAGTTTTAATAACAATCAATCTTCAGGAGGAAGTTTTAGAGTTTTAATCAACACAGGTGATTGGGACAATAGCATTGCTACAAACTCACCTGGACAATCAGGAAATCCAAAAAGTAAATTTTATAATAATTTATATGAAGATTGGGCTAATGATATTTACTTCCCATTACTTTATTCTAAAAGTAAAATTTTAAGAAATCTTGACAAGAGAAAAGTATATTATCCTATAAAATAGGAATTAGTCGTTATATATTTTGACTGTTAATTCCCCTTCATTATTTATGTAGGCTCTATACATTCCAGCAGTATTAAAATCCATAGACACATCCCCATTTTTATCAAGCACAATTACTCCTCCATCACCTCCTAAATCTTTAACTTTTTCTAAAGCAAGCTTAGAAGCCTCTTTAATGTTAAGTTTTTTATAAATTACTAAAGCGGCTATATCATAAGCAACTACATTTCTTATAAAAAATTCACCCCAACCAGTAGCTGAAATTCCACAACATTCATTGTTTGCATATGTTCCAGCTCCAATTATAGGAACATCTCCTAATCTACCCCATTTTTTATTTGATCTCCCACCTGTTGATGTTCCAGCTGATATATTACCATTAACATCTAATGCTACACATCCGACTGTTCCATATTTTGAATCTTTTATATAAGGGTCATAAAAACTAACTTCATTTTTGTTTTGAATAGCTTTTAATTGGGTTTTTCTTCTCTCTGTTATAAAATATGAATTAGGTACTATCTCAAGACCTACTTCAGATGCAAATTGTTCAGCACCGTTAGATGAAAGCAATACATATGGCGATTTTTCCATTACTGCTATAGCAGCACTTATGGGGTTTTTAATATTTTTAACACCTGCAATAGCTCCTGCATCAAGTGTTTCTCCATCCATAAATGAAGCATCAAGCTCAGCAGTTCCATCACTAGTTAACACTGCTCCATGTCCAGCATTAAATAAAGGAGAGTTTTCCATTACATGTATTGTCTTCTCGACAGCCTCCTTACTTGAGCCACCATTTTTTAATATATCATAACCAACTCTTATAGCTTCCTCCAATTTTAAAAAATATGATCTCTCTAGTTCAGGAGTTATATTTTCTTTTACAATTGTTCCAGCACCACCATGAATAACAATTGCAATTTTATTGTTAGATGATTCTTGACAACCTAAAAAAACAATACTCAAAAAGATTAAAATAAGATTCCTAACCATTACGATTTATTATTAAATAAATATATTGTACTATTAATGTAAAACATATACAAAACATGAAAAAATTTTTATCTATAATAATTACATTATTTTCATTAAATGCAAGTTCACAAATTCAAAATATAGCTGAAAAACTAGGTTATGGAAAAGATGCGAAGTTATTGATTCTTCATGCTGATGATATAGGTGTTTCTCACTCTGTTAATCAAGCATCTTTTAATGGTTTTTTGAATTCTTCCATAAGCTCAGGATCTATAATGGTACCTTGTCCTTGGGTTAAAGAAGTAGCAGAATTTTCTATAAAAAATCCTCAATTTGATTTAGGCTTACATCTTACTTTAAATGCTGAATGGAAAAACTATAAATGGAATGGCGTATTACCATCAAATGAGATTAGTTCACTATTAAACGAATTTGATGAATTTTATGATAACACTAGTGATGTAGATAAAAATGC
>Ga0209019_1000866_pt1 | contig 15312 bp, 10 predicted proteins | sample METZYME_3_300m_FD_187549 | JGI IMG/M metagenome (GOLD analysis project Ga0209019, IMG submission 187549) | Marine microbial communities from oxygen minimum zone in mesopelagic equatorial Pacific - METZYME_3_300m (SPAdes) (version 2) | ecosystem: Environmental > Aquatic > Marine > Oceanic... | reverse complement strand
CTGACCAAACCTATCAAGGTGTTTGGGGAATCAGGCGATGCGGTTAACAGGGTTATCATCACCTCAACCACCGATAACATGGTGGCGTTGCGGGAGTTGGTTCGTGTGATGGATACCGTCTCTATAATTGACGGAGTGACGGTTCGGATTGTGACCTTGGAAAATGCCGAAGCTGACAATGTTCGCGAAACTCTTTCCGGTATCTTTTCTCAAAGCGAAGCACTTGGTCAAGGGCCGGGTGGCAAGGCCGAACCGGAAGGCAGCGGCGGTCGAGCGTTGGTGAATCAAATCAATATCGGCGCCGATGACCGAACCAACAGTGTCATCATGAGTGGTCATCCTGACTCGGTAGATTTGGCAGAGCGCCTGATAGTGGATCTCGACAAGGACGTGGAGAACTTTGTGACCGACGTGAAGGTTTATCGCCTAAAACATGCGTCCACCGACCAGATTGTGCCTATGCTGCAGTCGGTCTTTAAGGAAAACTCCACCGAGCCCTCGATTGAGGGGATTAGTCGGCAGGTGACCCGTTTACGGCTGCATCTTCAGGATGAAAATATCAAAGTTTCGGAGGCGCCAGCCACCCGGGACGCACTGACAATCCAGGGAGATGAATCCTCCAATACAATTATTGTCGCTGCGCGCTCCGATCTTCTGCCCCTGATCGAGGAGGTGATAAAGACATTGGACATCCCCGCAGTGGGGGGTATGGAGTCAATCCAGATCTACCCTCTGGAGCACGCCAATGCAGCCACAATCGAGAACGTTATCGAAAATCTTTTTGAAGGACCATCGCGAGGACAGGTGCGGCCCGAGGATCGACCAAACATTGTGGTAGATTCTCGAACCAACGCCTTGATTATTGCTGCCTCCCAGAAAACGTTGGCTATTGTCAACAGCTTGATCATGCGTTTGGACCAGAAACCGGAAAGCTACGGAATTTTGATTGAAGTATTGCCGCTTAAACATAATGACGCTTCGCAGGTTGCCGGCATGATTAACGATGTGTTTAGTGCGCGACGGCGTAATATGCAATCTCCAGGGCAAACGACCCAGCCGCAGGAACGCGTCAATGTTGAGGCGGATGGTTTGACCAATTCGCTCATTATCACTGCCAGCAAAGAAAATGTCGGATTGATTCGTGAGTTGGTCGTAAAGGTGGACTTGGAACCCACGGCTGAAACAAGTCAATTAACGATTATTCCGCTTGAGTACGCCGATGCGCAGCGAGCAGCGGCCATGTTGCGCTCACTGATAAAACAAGGGTTATACCGTCCGGGCATCTCGCGGTCGGGATCAGCCCGTGCAAACCGTGAGAGTATAGCCATCTCTGTGGATCATGCCACAAACACGCTGATAATTTCGGCTAGCCCGGAAAACCTCGCCGTGGTGCGGGAGGTGGTAAAACAGATCGACACAAGCAATTATGCCAAGACTGGATCGTTGAAGATTTATGAATTGAAGCATGCGTCGGCGCCGCGCCTTGCGACAACGCTCGAGTCATTCTTTAAATCCAAGCGGGCAGCTGAAGCTTCGTTGGGTGAGCCGGATGCGATTGTGCCCATCACGGTCACTCCAGATGAACGAACCAATACGTTACTGGTCACCGGTGGCAAGGAGAGCTTTGCCATCATAGACGAATTGCTCAGTAAACTCGACGCCGATACCGTTGTGGCTCAGAACAAGTTCGAAGTATTCACGTTGAGTAACGGCTCGGCGGCTAAGTTAAAGACAATGCTTGATCGCCTGTTCACCGGTCGCACCACGCCTCCGGGAGGCCAAACTCCACAGCCGGTGACGGTCATCGCCGACCCGATTTCAAACTCGCTGATTGTCGGCGCGGCGACCGAGGATTTGCCTATGGTTCGCGATCTAGTCGAGCGGTTGGACGCGGAACAAACCAGCCCGGACATCAACGTGGCGGTGTTCCCGTTGGTCAAGGCCAACGCGACGAGCGTATCGCAGATCATCCAGAGTCTGTACCGAGACACAGGCACCACTGTCGGTCCGTCGGTTGCGATTAATGTGGATGACCGCATCAACGCATTGGTGGTTTCTGCGGGCGAGAACGACCTTAAGCGCATCGAGGAATTGGCCAAGCAGTTGGACACAGATGAGATCAAGAGGGTTTCAGAGATTCGGGTATTCGGGTTAAAGCATGCCAGCGCCACCAGCCTTGCTTTGCTGTTGAATACGGCACTGAACACCAAGCCGGAGAGCCTCACATCGCAGAGCGCAGATAGGCAGGAGTTGCTGCAGTTTATCACCCGCACCGAGGCGGAAAACGAACTGATTACCACCGGCCTCAAGGAAGGGGTTTTAATCACTCCTGATCCCCGTACAAACTCACTGGTCGTCTCTGCACCCGTGGATAATATGCCCCTTATTGAGCAGATCATCGTCAAGCTTGATTCTAGTTCGCCGCAGATTGCACAGATTAAGGTCTTTCAGTTGAACAATGCCGATGCTCGTCAGATGTCAGATGTGTTGTCAAACTTGTTTCAGTTGCAGGCCGCAGGTGGGCAGGCCAACACACGCTCCATTCGCTATTCTTTGGTCATGCCCGTCAATTCAGAAGCAAAGAATGTGAACAGCGAGCCGACCATCGGCACCGCCGAGCAGAACGCGCTAACAGTGACTGTCGACATTCGAACCAACAGCCTGCTTGTTGGTGGTTCGGAGCATTACGTCGCCTTATCCACTCAGATTATCGAGGAATTAGATTCAAGCCCAGCGCAGGAGAGAATCACCAAGGTTTATCGCCTCAAAAATTCCCAGGCAGAAGCCCTTGCACAGGCGCTACAGGCTTTTCTGGATCAGGCACAGCAGAGGGTGACATCAATCCTGGGTCAGGAGGCTGTGGGCACTGCTCAACGCCTGTTGGACGAGGAGGTTGCGATTGTGGCCGAACCCGTCAATAACGCGTTATTGGTTTCAGCCAGTCCTCGCTACTTTGAACAGGTTGAGGAGATGATTCAGGAATTGGACCAACCTCAAAAGCAGGTCCTGATTCAGGTTTTGCTTGCGGAGATCACTCTCGATGGCAGCACGGAATGGGGTATGCAATGGCAGACAGACTTAGATTTACAGGGTAAGGACATCCCCGTCGATTCGGCAGATATAAATTCGCTTGGCGGAATACCGGGTGGACTAAAAGAAAGATCCGGGTCCACTGTTGGAGCCATAGGAGGGTTGACTGCGACCCTGACCGGCGATAATTGGGGTTTTATCCTCAAGGCCATGCAGAGCGATGGGCGGCTGGAAATTTTAAGTCGCCCGCAGATTCTGGCGGCTGATAATCAGCCGGCCACTATTGATGTTGGGCAAAGAGTGCCGGTTGTCACTGGTAGTCGTGTTACTGAAAGAGGAGATTCGATCAATACATTTGAATACCAACAAGTTGGTATTCTGTTGGAAGTAACGCCTCGAATCAACCCTGATGGAATCGTTAAAATGGATGTATCTCCAACCATCAGCGCAATGGCATCTTCTAGTGTGGAGATTTCATCAGGTTTCACAGTACCCATCATCAATAGTCGCAGCGCGAGTACTGCCGTGAGTGTTCAGGATGGCCAAACGATTGTGATCGGCGGTTTGATCAGCACGGAGGATAACGAGCGGGTAACAAAAATTCCGTTGTTGGGTGATATTCCCTACATTGGGGCTGTCTTCAAACGGACAAAGCAAACCCGTGTTCGAAGTGAACTTCTGATAATTTTGACACCACACGTAATCAATGAACCAACCGATATCGAAAGGTTCAGTCGGGAGAACATTGATAGTTCCAATATCTTCGAACAGTTTGAAGCCAGTGAAACCGAGCGGAACAAAACCCAGCAGCGCATCCTAGAGAGCATTAAGCCCAAGGCCCGCGAGGAGAAGGGGGTTGATGTACCGCAGCCAGTCAAGGAGAAGAAACCTCTGCCATCGAAGATATAATGTGCGGTGACAGGAGGAAAAGACCATCTGTTTGTATTCGCATAGGGTTGGTTCTTTGTATGGCTTGGGTTGGCTTTACTGGGGTTGGATGCCGAACAGAGATCCCTGGGCGGCCCAAAGCCAAGGCATTTAACCCAGGTAAAGGACCGGTTAATTCAATTCGACTTTTCACTTTACCAGTGCTTTTTAATCTTGATGGAGAGCCAGGCCCCGATGCATTTAAAGCCCGAGTTTATGCTATAAGGGACTCTGCCCCAAAGCCGGTGCCGATTACGGATGGAACCTTGGAGATTATTTTTTATGACGGGGTTTCAAACCGTAATCAGCAGGTTTCTCCACGCCAGTCCTGGTCGTTTTCAGGAACGGATTTGGATCGCTACAGGATCCAGACAAGCATTGGCTTTAGCTACGATTTTACCTTGGAGATCGATAAGTCCAAGCCGCTGCCCGGCAAGGTGTCAATCGAGGCGAAGTTTACTCCGTTAGATGGAGCTTCAATATTTGCGAAGCCAGTAAGCATTTCCGTTAAACCCTAGTCATGTAACAGGGCTTGGTTGGATTGCTGGGAAAAACTGTTCGCTCTGGTTTTTACATTATCCAAGTGACCATGCACGCTTGCGATTTTCAACCAATCGGCTTGAATATCGCCCGAGCAGGATCAGAATGGGCCACTGCTTAGGCAATGGCCGGGCGCAAGCAATGAGTAGTTACTCACAGGTTTTAGTGGAGAAAGGGTTGGTGTCCTTAGAGGACATAGACTCCGCTGAACGAATGCGCGAGGAACAAGGGCTACGCTTGGACCAAGCTTTGATTCAAAACGGTGCGATTACCGAACAGGCATTTCTTGAGGTAATGGGGGAGCGACTTGACTTCGACGTGATTGACCTGCCCGGTGTGGCCATCGCGGCTGATGTCATCCAAACGCTGCCGTCGCGTTTTGTTTATCGCAACCATCTTGCGCCCATCGCTCGTGAAAACGGCACGCTTAAGGTGGTTACCAGTGACCCGTTCAACCTTTATGTGTTTGACGAGATCAAGCTGTTGACTGGGTTGGAAGTGCAGCCGGTGCTTGCTCCACGTGGTGAGATCGACAAGGTCATCAAGGATCACTACGGGGTCGGTGGAGACACAATCGAGGAGATGGCAGGGGGTGATGATTACTCACTCACCGGTTCGGAGGAGGACAGCCAGGATCTGTTGCAAATGGCGCAGGAGGCCAGTGTTATCAAGTTTGTCAATGAGATCATCCTCGAGGCGATCAACGAGAGGGCAAGCGACATCCATATCGAGCCGTTTGAGAAGGCGCTCTCCATTCGCTATCGCATCGACGGAGTATTGCATGAGGCCGCTGTCCCACCCCAGATCAACCGCTTTAAGGCCGCGATTATCAGTCGCATCAAGATTCTCTCGAATATGAATATCGCCGAGCGTCGGCTACCGCAGGACGGTCGGATCAAGTTCACGGTAGGAAGCCGGCAGGTGGACGTACGCGTGAGTGTGATCCCAATGATTTTCGGCGAAGGCGTCGTAATGCGTATCCTTGACAAGGCGACCGTTCTTTACAGCCTGCCGGAGTTGGGGCTGGACGAGGAAACGTTTGCACAATTCCAGACACTTATCATCAAGCCGCACGGCATTATGCTTGTCACAGGCCCGACCGGCAGCGGTAAAACGACCACGCTTTATGCTGCGCTCAACGCTATCGTTGGTACAGAGAAGAAAGTGATCACCACCGAGGATCCAGTGGAGTACAACCTTGATGGTGTAAACCAGATACCGGTCGATCACAAGGTTGGCATGTCGTTCGCCATGGGTCTTCGCGCCATTCTGCGGCATGATCCAGACGTGGTGATGATCGGTGAGATCCGGGACCTCGAGACTGCACAGGCGGCCACTCAGGCTTCACTGACCGGCCACCTGGTTTTGTCTACACTACACACCAATGACGCGGCCTCAGCAGCGACCCGGTTGATCGACATGGGTGTCGAGCCGTTTCTTGTCAGTAGTACTCTCAGTGGTGTGATGGCGCAGCGCTTGGTACGCGTGATCTGTCCAAATTGCAAAACTGAACAGAACCCTAGGGAGGCGAAAGTTCCCAAGTCCGCCGGTTTTTCTAAGGGAGACAAGCTTTTTCATGGCAGCGGTTGTCGCCAATGCCGGAACAGCGGGTATAGTGGTCGTACAGGTCTTTACGAATTGCTGATGATGAATGAGGAGTTGGGTGAGAAAATCATCCAGCGAGTCGCAGCCAGTGAGTTGGTGCGGATCGGGCGCGCCAACGGCATGCGTTTACTCAGCGAGGATGGATGGCATAAGGTAAAGCAAGGGCATACCACTCTCGAGGAAGTCATGCGCGTGACTGCGGCATAGCCTAAATGTCATGCCCAAGTTTCAGTATACAGCAAGAAACTTAAGCGGCGGAAAAGTCGCTGGTCTTATTGAGGCCGATGGAGAGGGTGCTGCCATTCAGTTACTGGAGCGGAAGGAACTTTACCCGGTCGATATCTGGAACACCGAGGACAAAGCCGACAATAGGTTATTTCGTGGCCGCATCTCGAACCGGGATCTTGGCGTTATGTATGGGCAGTTATCCGATCTGCTCGGCTCCGGCGTTCCTTTACTGCGAGCACTCAAGTCGATCGTCAAGTCCACTGTTAATAAACGTCTCAAAGGAGTACTGGGTGATATTCACAACTCAGTGGCGGACGGCAAGCCGTTGTACGAGTCTATGGCCGAACACCATGATATCTTCCCCGCGCTGCATACCGTCATGGTGCAAGCTGGCGAGCGAGCCAGTTTTATTGAGGAGGTGCTGGAAAGCCTGTCTGTTTTCCTTGAGCGACTCGACGAACTGCGAGGTAAAGTCCTCGGTGCGCTCATCTATCCGGTTATGCTCGTAATGTTAGGCGGCACGGTGATGGTGTCCGCGTTGGTTTTTTTTGTGCCTAAGTTTGAGCCGATGCTTGCCGGAATTGAAAAGCCAATACCGACTGAAGTAATCTTCTTTCTCAGCGAGAGCATCCGAAACTATTGGGCAATCATTGCGACCGCCATCGGAGGTCTGGTTGCCTTCTTTTGGAGCGCCATGCAGAGCCAGTCAAGCAAGCGAGCGATGGAGCGATGGCGACTCAAGATTCCAGTAGCCGGCACGGCTATGCGCATGGTCGCGATCACCCGGTTTTGCCGAATCCTCGGCACGATGCTGACTAATGGCGTACCGATCCTACAGGCCTTGGCCATCAGTCGGGACGCGACCGGTTCGGCGCTACTCGCAGAGAGTATCGATGAAGCTATCAAAAGCGTCCGTGCTGGCGAGTCACTTACCGGACCACTTAAGGCTGGTGGCCTTTTCCCGGAGCAGGTGCTTGCGATGATTTCCGTTGCCGAGGAGTCAAACCAGTTGCAAAAAGTGCTGCTGCATATTGCTGACTCGGTGGAGCGGCGCACCAACCAACAGGTGGATCAGGCCGTGCGCCTAATCGAACCGGTGATCCTCTGCATGGTCGCCGCCGGCATAGGCTTCTTAGCCCTTGGCCTTCTCTTGCCAATTTTCACAATGGCCAGTTCGCTTGGCCAGGGTTGAAACAGCCTGGTTAAACCGAAAAAACGGTGTGGCCGAGGTTGACTTTTGGTACATAACAGGGGAGATTTTCTTTCGGCCTGACGCCATATATTGTGGTTAGAAAAGAGAGTAAAATATCCGGCAACCTCTGCGGTGCAGTGTTTGTTTTGAATGCATCCACTCGGCTGGCGTCCAAAATGGGCTGATGATGTGCAATACAATATTTACAGGCAAAAAACAATGAAACTGAAAACCATTCCCCATAAAGCTCACTCGGGCGCGTTTACTCTTATTGAGATTCTTTTGGTCATTGTCATTATCCTGCTGTTGGCTGGATCGATTGTGGCGTTCGTTATCCCACAACAGGAAGGTGCCGAAAAAAACACCACTCGTATGCTGGTTAACAATGTCAAGGGTTCGCTGGATAATTACCGACTCAATATCGGCCATTACCCCACGGAGGAGGAAGGGGGTCTTATGGGACTGGTCAAAAGGCCCGATTTCGAGAATGAAAAACTAGGCGGAAAGTGGCAGGGGCCCTACGTCAAGGTTGGCACCACATTCACGGATGCCTGGTCCAATTTGCTGGTTTACGAGCCTGCGGATCCAGAGTTCATGCAGGCCGGCGATCCGCCGTATCGCCTTTACTCCAAGGGGCCAGATGGACTGGAGGAAACCGAGGATGACATTGGGGATAAGGAAGTTCAGGAGGAAGTGGATAGTTTGGAGGAATTGAGCGAAGCAGTAGACCCGGTAACGACGGGGGATGAATAACCGGCCGCAGTTCGCCGGCATTTCCAACAACGGATTTACGTTATTGGAACTTTTGTTGGTGCTGGTTTTGCTGCTGCTTTTGTTTGGCGCCGCGGTTTTTGAGTTTAACTCTATGGGCCGCGGTGCTTCGGTTTCTGCGGGGGGCGACCGGTTGGAGTCTCTTTTTCGCTTTGCGCGTAGCGAATCGGAACGTACCGGTAGGAAGATTCGAATCCGATTTGCTGCGAAGGATACCCTTCAGTTTGCAGAAATGAATCTCGCAAAACCAGACGGAGGAAATTCGCCAGTTCCACTGTCACCATCTCCAGATCGCAAAGGCCTGATCGCCGAATGGGAACCAAACCCGCTCGACCAACCTGGGCAGTTTGCTCAAATCCCGCAAAGCGTCCATTTCACCGATGGCGTGGACAATCTAGTAATGGTTGATTCGGTCAAGTTGACCGATCTGGATTCTCAATTGGCATCGCAACTTTCCGCCAATGCAACGTTATCGGACAGTAACTCCACCACCATCCTTGGGTTGAGCGGACCGTCAGTCATTCATTTTTATCCCGACGGATCCTGCGACTCGGTCAAGGTACAGTTGGCTGACCGCAACCCCGACAATCCGAACAAGGAAATCGTCGAGTTGATTGGCCTGACCGGCTCAGTTCATCGCGAAACAATTGAGATCACCTCTGAGCAGACAGTGCTCATGGAAACCAACGGAGTGGCTCAACCGGTCCGGCCATCTGGCCAAGCACAACCCAAGCCATGACTCTTTCGGGTCCAAACACCGGGCGGGAATCCAGCGGAGCGATTCTATTTGAGGTTGTTCTTGCGCTGGCCCTGTTTGTCTTTGCGGCAGCGGTTATTTCCGGCGGGTTCAGTACCGCGTTAATGAGCGTTGACCGTATGCGCGCGGAGTTGGATGCCTCGAACCTGGCCATCTCGACGCTGGCGGAGATCGAGCTTAGCCTTAAGCCGATGGTGACCTCCCCCCCGGCTAAATTTGAACCACCGCTGGAGAGATGGACTTGGGAGGTGGAAGTCACCGAGCCAAGTGAAGACCTTGATATGGGTGGTGGCTTGACGTTGGTCGAGGTGATAGTCCGAAACGAGGAAAAGGAAAAAGAAACACGTTTCGCTCGAATGATACGTGCGTCAATGCCAGCTGCTTCCCGGCCGGACTAACATGACAGCCACTCCTCGAGTATCGTGTTTGTCAAAGCAGCACCGGTTTGTTGCTGCCTTCACTATACTGGAGGTGGCGCTGGCCATTGTGATCACTACGGGATTGCTCGCTACGGCGATGTATTACTACCAGCAAGCGGCCCGATTCCGAAACGACTTGCTGGAGGAAACCGAGCGAATTAGCAGTGCGCGACTGATCCTCGATCGGTTGAGTGCTGAACTTCGGTGTTCGCTATATCACCCCGTTCGCCGAATAGGCGCCAAGGGCGGTAGCGACTGGATCGAGTTCCTCAAAACCAGCGTCCCAAGCCAGGCAAGTTGGCGAATACAAACCGGGTCAAACCCTCCGTCCTATCCCGAGACCGGCTATCGGCTTATCCGGTACGAACTGATCAAAAAACCGATACTTGAAGGACCGTTCGATAACGAAGCCAACCAGCTAATGGTCGAGCAAGTGACATCGCAGATTGCGACTGAGCCCAGTGTAAGCGACGAGGCGTTAGTTCCATTGATGCAAGGTGACGCTATCAACCGAATCGAGCGGCGCCTACTAACTGCCAAGTCATCAACAAATAATACGGTCGAAGTGAGAATCGACCCCGTCCGCATCACCGACCGTTTGAAATACCTGAGGTTTCGTTATCTCAATGGCGGCACCTGGGTGGATGCGTGGCCCGGGCCGCAACTGCCGCTTGGAATCGAGGTTAGCTTAGGTATTGAGCCAATGTCTGCAACGAATCTGCTCGAGGAATACACCAACCACGTGTTCCGTCGAGTCGTCCGCATCCCTCCCTCGGCTGCGTTTATAACCGCCGCCAGCAGCGATGAGGGTTCTTCCGGTGTAAACCTGGTCGCGCCATGAATGTTTGTCGACAAAACCCCGCCGCCAAAACCGGCATTGCTCTGGTGGGTGTGCTTGTGGTTGTGGGACTGTTGTCCATGATTATCATCAGTCTGTTGTTCCGCATGCAGGCCGCTGCCACGGCCTCAGCCACCAGTCTTCGCTCGGAGCAGGCCTGGGGTATTACGTTGAGCGGTCTGGATCGGGCCATCGACGTTGTGAGCGACCCCACCCGCACTTCACTGGGTTGGATCGATAACCCCACTGATTTCGAACATCAGCTTGTTTATGATGACGGGTCAGACATATGGTATTTCTCCGTCTTCCGTAGAAGTGAACTCGAGACCGGCGAAATTGCCTTCGGTGTGGTGGATGAGGCCTCCAAGCTGCCGTTGACCGCAACCAATGTGCTTCAGTTGATGAAGGTCCCCAACATGACACTGCCTGCCGCCGAGACGCTAGCGGACTTTGTCGATGGCGACTCAATCATGCGTGACAACGGAGCGGAGCAGGACCTGTACGATTTGATGCCAGTCTCTTATTCAATCCCCAACCAACCGGTCAGTTTTCTCGACGAGTTCCTGATGGCGCAAGGGGTGAGCGCTGGCCACCTTTATGGTGAGGATGCCAACCGAAACCACAGGCTCGATGCCAACGAGAACGATGCCGACACGCTTTTTCCACCTGACAACCAGGACGGAACGCTTAGTGGCGGACTGCACCGCTTTTTCACCTTGCACTCGCGGGATTGGAACGTAAACCGTAATAACCAGCCACGTCTTGATATCAACTCCGTCCCGCTAGATCCTGCCCCCGCCGGTCTCCTGGATGAGACGATCGCTTTCCTCGAAGCTAAACGTACAGCCAATGAGCCAATCACCTCGATCTCAGAGCTAGTGGATGCCTCGATCACTGTCACAGAAGAAAACCAGGCCCAGCGCGAATTGAACTCAGGTATTGGCCTGGGAGATCTTGGGCAACTGATGGATCTCTACTCCACCAGCACACAACGCATTCGCTCTGGGCGGGTCAATATCAACACCGCCCAGGTCGGTATTCTCGCCCAAGTGGAGGGCATAGACGAAGCCTTGGCCAACGCGATTGCCTCTGCGCGCCAAGGCCTAAGCCCCGAGACGAGCCGCTCTGTCGCTTGGTTGCTGGAAGAAGAACTACTAGACGCTGAACAGTTCAAGCAGATCGAACCCCGAATTTCGGCTCGTAGTTTTCAGTTTCACGTCCAAGTGATGGGGTATGCACTGCCCTCTGGGAAATACTGCGTAGTTGAAGCGATTGTGGACTTGATCGGCCCGGAGCCCAAAATTTTGTATCTGAGAGATTTGACCAAGTTGGGTCTTCCGTACCATTTTAACCCCCAGCAGGAAACAAGCATGACAAACAATGGCTGACGTCTCAACTTTCATCAGTCGCGCTTGGCCAAGCGCCCTGACCCGGACCCGTTCCCGATTGAGTCGCAGGAACGATGTGACTGCGCTGGATATCGACCAGCGCATGTTGCGAGTGGTTCATGTAACCACCGGTAAGATGCCTGGAAGCACGCGGATCAAACGCATCGAGGTGGTGCCGGTACCAGCTGAGGGGTTTGACCTGGAAAACCCCAAGGAAGTCGGCGAGTGGATTGGTAAACAATTGAAAGCACTCCGCCTAGTTCCTGGCACCGTAGTCATGGCGGCACGCCGGGGTGAGGCGGTGCTCAAGGAGCTGTTACTGCCACCATTAAAGGATGCTGGCGAAATGGCATCGATGGTGAATATGCGTGCGGTGCGCGAATTGCCATTCCCCGAGACGGACGCGGTCATCGATTTTACGGTCACCAAGGTGCCGACCAAAAAGGATCTCCAAACTGCCAGAAAAGAGAACTCGCAGTCTGGGTCAACCACCGACATCAAGGCCCACATCGTTGTAGCTGCCGTGCGACGGGAGACCGTAAATCGTTACCTTACAATAACCGAGTCAGCCGGGTTAACGCTGACTGGACTTGGCCTGCGGCCGTTGGCTTCCTTTCGCGCACTTAAAGCCTGTGTGCCCGAAATCAACAGTAATGCCGTAGCTCTCATTTCGGTTCGTCGTCACGAGGTGGATGTAGACATACTTATTGATGGTCGCTTGGTTTTTAGCCGAGAATTATCGGTTAACCTAGAAAATCCAGAGGATATGGCCGAAGCGGCAGGGCATGGCTGCATCAAGAATGCAGCCAAGGAAATTATCCGCTGCTTGCATAGCTACGAAGGTTCGGAAGTGTTTAAACCGATGGAGCACCTATTCGTTGCGGGTGGCACCGGATTAGAGGACAACCTCCGCGATATTATCCAGGACCAAACTGGCATTGACTGCAAACGAATGCCACCCCCCTCTGGAATTCGGTTGCCAAAGGGGAGAAAGACTGATGCGACCCGAGCACTGACCGCACTTGGCCTTGCTCTTAGCTTTGTGGATGAGCGAGGGCTTGCGGTTAACTTTCTTGCTCCCAAGCGCCCGGAGCTCCGCCGTAACCGGGGTCGTACCATGTGGCTACTGAGTATCGTAATGCTGCAAGCCCTGGTCTTTTTCCTGTTTGGCGCGCGCTCTAAATTGGCGGAGAAATACGAGGGGGAGCTATCAGGAGCCGGTGGCCTGATACCGACCTACAGTACATTAGCCAAGCAAGAAAAAGATATCGGCCGATGGACGAGAAAAAGCGCAGACACAATTAAGAGTTGGCATGGAGCTAATCGACATTGGCTGGAACACGTAGCTTTTCTAAGCTCCGTCATACCTCAATGCGACCAAATCTATCTACTCAAGATTAATATGCGCTCTGCCAATACCGGGGTGATTTCATTTCAGGTTCAAGTCAGAGATAGCAATGTTTTGCATTCATTTGAAAAAAAACTTCGCAATCTCGGGTACATCGTCAAACCCGTTTCATTTACACCAGCCAACGACAAGTACGGCTACAAATTCCGGGCCACATTTGACCTGACTCTGCCCGACCGTTTTCCGTTAGATCTATTGCGTCACTTAGACACCAACACCCCGCCCAAACGGTTGCCAGATGATGTTCATGCCGACGGCTTGAGCTGCATCCCGAGACAGAAAGGAACGCGCAGTGTTTAGGTTGAACCTAAAAACCGTCTTGACGTATGGAATCGGTTTGGTGGCGGCGTGGGTGCTAGTCACCAAGATAATTGTACCTTGGGTTTACCTGCCCCGGGACACAGCAAAGTCAAAGGTAAATACCTATGAGTCAAGGGTGGGAAAACTGGAGGAGCTTAAAGCCCTTACTGAACATGATGAGCATTACCTGGCGGCTATATCGAGGAATGCATTTTCCATGGATGAAAGCGAGGCCATTTCCAGAATGGGCGTTTACCTTACCGAGGCAATTAAGGCCAGTGGGTTAAGTGAAGACCGGTTTACGCGCAGACCACTGAAGGCAACACAGCTCACCAATCGAGGGCCTCAAGGCCTAGGGGCCTTGCAAATCGGCTACTCAGTGAGCGGCCAAGGGCCATTGCCAAAAGTTGTTGATCTGATGTTCCTTCTTGAACAGGCATCCTCCCTCCCGCGAAGCACCATCAAGTCATACTTGCAACAAGGTAGTAGGTTGACTTTGGAAACAGAAAAACCACACCCATTTAAAAAGGGTCAGATGGTCCAAATCAGGGGCGGATCCCCAGTAAGCCGGGAGTTTCCATCATCCTACAATGGCGTATTTCGTGTCATTAATACCGATACTAATCCAGCGGCCACGTCGCTCACTCTTACGCTACCTATGGATAAACAGAACGTGCCCATGGCTATAGGTATGGAAGCCGCCAAGTCAAAAAATGCGGATCAACAAAACAATAGAAACTGGTTGTCACGGCTGATTTTCGGTGACGATCCAAAAAACAAAACAGCAAATGATTCTTTCATAAAGCATAGAGTGAAAGGCTTCAAACGGACTGGCAACCAGTTGACTGTGTACACAAAAGCCGAACACTCGTTCAATGACGGTGACAAGGTCCAATTACAGGGCCTGATACCCTCTGCACTAAACAAGACATCAAAGATCACCAAAATATCTCCGAATAAGTTCGCTCTTGCAATTGAAGACAAGGAAGACGTCCGCGACTCCGCCACAGTCGGCGGAATTGAACCGCAGCGGGTAGAAAACATCACCCTGTTGCCGGTGGGCGGTACGGCCGATGTTAGAATCGACTTTCAGTTTCTCTCCCTAGTTGTCGGAGCAACTAAACTAGCTAGACAGGAGCAACTAAAAACAAGAGAAGTACGGGATGAAACTTTGCAGAGCGAAGAGCGATCGCTTTTCGCCGCCATCACCAAGCGCGCTTTCTTCTTGCCGTACCAGAAAAAACCGGATCCTCCACCTGCGCCACCTACCTCACCGAAACCAGCACCGCCTTCCATACCTCCGCCGCCTGGCCCGGAAACATACAAAATCGTCTCTCTCTCTGAATGGCAGGGACAGCCGGAAATCATGGTGCTTGATTCTAACCAGAACAAGACCGTCAACTACAAGCCAGGCGATGACTTGGCGGGTGGCAAGATCGTCATGATCGACTACCGAAAGATGCCTTTTCCCAAAAAGCCGGCGCTGCTCTCACAAAGCCGCGTGATCCTCGCCATTGGGGAAGAGTATTGGGCCATCGAACGCGGCAACACACTGGCCGACAGACACAAGCTTGCAACGGAGCAACTGCCGGCAAACTTGGCCAAGCGCTAACGCCTCCGCAAATCAAGCCCGTCAATACTTAACGCGCTGGCGAATTCCTCGGCAGTGTTGGCCTTCTGGGCTTCATTCATTTTTAATCCACACCCCACCAAAAGCACGGCTGCGATTGTTGTGAGTAGGAGGTGTTTCATTTGCCTTCAGCTTTCAATTCTTCACCCGTCTTGCCGCCGTGTTTGCGGAGGAGATCTACGGTTTAGGTTCGTCTTCGGCCCAATATTGGATCAAGGGCCTAATGTATTAAATCACTCGGCCACCCGCACCCGGTAGTATTGGTACTGGAACACCTCA
>Ga0209019_1000864_pt1 | contig 15318 bp, 10 predicted proteins | sample METZYME_3_300m_FD_187549 | JGI IMG/M metagenome (GOLD analysis project Ga0209019, IMG submission 187549) | Marine microbial communities from oxygen minimum zone in mesopelagic equatorial Pacific - METZYME_3_300m (SPAdes) (version 2) | ecosystem: Environmental > Aquatic > Marine > Oceanic... | reverse complement strand
ACCTACGGACATGCAGACATAGATAGTAAAAAAGCACTCAGGGATGATAGTATTTTCAGAATTTATTCCATGACAAAACCAATTGTCTCGGTCGCGCTGATGATGCTGTATGAAGAAGGAAAGTTTTTATTGGATGATCCTGTCCATAAATATATTCCCGAATTCAAAGACCTAAAAGTATACAAGCCTGCATTTACCAAGAATGATTTAAGGTCCCCAATAATAAATCTCTGGCCATTTAATAAAATCCGTACTGTTCAAAAAGCAAAAAAAACCATGACAATAATTGACCTATTGAGACATACATCCGGCTTTGGATATGGCTGGGGGCCCAATACATATGTAGACAGAAAATATAGAAAAGCAAAAATTTTAAACCGGAAAAACAGTAAAGACTTTATTGAAAAATTGAGTGGTATTCCTTTATATCACGAGCCGGGAACTGGATGGAGATACGGAGTCTCTACAGATGTTTGTGGCTACCTTGTTGAGATATTATCAGGACAAAGTCTCGATGAGTTCCTTTCTACCAGAATATTTAAACCTCTCAATATGGTAGACACACATTTTCAGTTACCCAAAAATAAAATTCCCCGATTCACCTCAAACTATATCAACAATATCCCAAAAAAATTCAGGAAGCTAGCAAAAGTATTGGGAATTTCATTTAATCCTGATGGAGAGCTAATGGAAATAGACCATGCAGATAGCAGTGAGTTTACAGAAAATATAACCTTTTTTTCTGGCGGTGGAGGGCTTGTCTCAACCACAAAAGATTATTTACAATTTTGTAAAATGATATTAAACAAAGGTGAGCTTAATGGAGCAAGGATTCTTGGTCCAAAAACGATGGAACTTATAACCGAAGATCATCTCAAGTTCATACCCCATGAAGGAGGGCCATTATCCCTCCCAAATAACGGTACTAGTTTTGGTCTAGGTTTTTCCGTAGTAAAAAACAATGCTGCAAAAGAGATTATTGGATCGGTGGGAACCCACGGCTGGGGAGGAGCGGCAGGAACATTCTTTGGGATTGACCCAAAAGAAGACTTGATATTCATTCTTATGATTCAGCTTGTAGACTTTAATAATCTAAAAATATCTAATACATTTCAGACAATGGTTTATCAGTCAATCGTTGAATAATCAATATTACAAATATATCTTTCAAATTAAATAATATTTTGGCAAAGCAGACTAATAAAGATCTTTTATATAAAGCCCAAACTATCGGGAACATTGAACCGATTGAGTATATGATTCCCTATCCTAGTACACAGGCACTTATAGAAGGCCAAATAATAAAATTTAGAGATCAAATTATTTACAAGGACCATAATATTACCAATATGGGTTTCTACAGACTTATACAACAAACCGCACACTGGTTAAGTGAGCAAGGTATTAGACCAAAAGATAATGTAATCATTGAACAGCTTCAGTTTCCGCAAACAGAGCTAATATTATTTGGCCTCTGGCATATAGGGGCAAGAGGGACTATCCTTGAAAATACAAATATTAAGATTGATAAAAATCTGTCTATAAAGACATTAAATAAAGAAAATGATCTATTAGACAAAATCTCTTCTTACCCATCAGATTTTATTCCAGAATACAAAGCGCTATTAGGAGAAACAGCAGTAAATATAGTTTCTCAGAATAGAATAATTTTTTTGTCTCACTATGGACTATTAGTAAATGCCAATAGTTTACAAAAAGCCTTAGAATTAAAACCTGGTTCAAGTTTTTATAGCGATCTCTCTCCTGCCTCTGGCTCTTGGGTCGTTATAAAAGCAATACTGCCAATTTATTCAGGATGTATATACACAAAAGTAGATCCTTCAATTATTATAACATTCAATGCTATAGATAAAAGTGCAGGGTTCCAACTCAGAGATGACTGGGAAAATCTAGACAAATACAAAGACCATCATATTGGGGTTTGTACTGAAAATAGCGCTGCGTTTTGCATTGGAAAAGAGCCTATTCATTTAACTGATTTTAAGATTGTTGGTAAAAAACTTTTGGTTAAAGGTCACTCCGTAATGAACGGATACCTGGATCAAGACAAAATGATATTTAAAAATGATTATCTAATTATTAGTAAATGAAAATAGACTAATTATCCCAGATCCAGTAATACCTCACCTGCGAATGTTTTAGGGCTTACTTTTTCATAAGCTTTTTCAACTTTACCCTGTTCATCAATTAAATAAGCGATTCGAAATATCCCCTCATACTCTTTTCCATACATTTTTTTCATTCCAATCGCATCATAAGATCTTATGGTTTCTTTTGCTGGATCTGAAAGTAACAAAAACTGAAATCCTTGTTTAGTAGCGAAGTTTTTTTGAGCCTTTACGGAATCAGCACTCATCCCAATTATGACTGTGTTTTTATCTTTGAATTTTTTGAACTCATCCCGGAGCCCTTGACCTTGTATCGTTCAGCCGGGTGTGCTTGCTTTAGGATAAAACCATAGTAAAACTTTTTGTCCTTTAAAGTCACTCATGTTAACCGCGTTGTTGTCCTGATCACTTAATTCAAACTCAGGAGCCTTGGTACCTATTTTCAGCATATTGATATAACCTATTATTAATTATAGTTATTTTTTTCTGGTAACAAATATATCATTAATTGTTATTGTGATATAACATATACTTGGCAGTTTCGTATAATCCATCTGCAATTTTTTTGAGAGAGTCTGCCTCCCTTATATAGCTATACTTTACATCTTCACCAGGGTCCGAGTCTAAGATGCTGTGTAGCTCCATGCCTGAACCATCTCGAAATACTCTTAGATAAAATTGGTCATTAATTATGCCATAACTACTGGGGCTCATTTTTTTATTAACAATTAACGCAAAATTATTATTAGTGTTTAGAATATCTTTGCCGATTGTTTTATTCAAATATGGTATCCTACATATTCCAGCTATTGTAGGCATAAGATCTGCTAAGCCAGAGACTGTGGTTATTGTTTTTGTTGAGTCTAATATATTTGGAGCATAAATAATTAAAGGTACATTGTATGACCGAAGTTTTAGATCATAATCATCAGCCCTCATATGTTTTGCCTTAGGGTCAGCTGTTCCATGATCTCCAAATAAGACAAACACAGTATTATCAAAGTATGATGATCTGGAAGCTATTTTGAAAAACTCCCCGATAGAATGGTCTAACAGCCTAATAGCATTATACTGCTCTAGAGACTTAAAACCAGCCGCATTCAAACCCCATTTTTCAACCTGTTTTATTTCAAAGCCATTATTATCACTAGGGATCGTATATGGCCTGTGATTCCCAGCAGTTTGTATTATCGAAAAAATAGGAAACTTAGCCAAGTCGCTATATTCTAGTAAATCGTTTGCTTCTCTAAAAAGATCTAGATCAGATATCCCCCAGACATCTACCCTTGGGCGATTAATGTGTTCCATTTCTATTAGCCTCATATCCTTAATATTATAGGTAACAAGGCTACGAATGTTTGCCCAGCTGGCACTTCCACCGATCATATAGTGTTTTTCATGATCTTTAAACTGAGATATAATACTATACTGATCACGAACTATAGGATTCCTTGATGATGTCCTACGGGCAACATCTGGTATCCCTGTAAGCATTGTGAACACAGACCTAGAGGTACTTACCCATGGTATATAAAACTTAGGGAAAAAATAACCATTGGATGATAAACTGTCTAACACAGGCGTAGGATTAAGCGGGTTCCCCATAATACCCATTCTGTTTAGCCCTACTGATTCCATAAATATTATTACTACGTTTGGTTTTTTAAGAAACGAATCAGATGGTTTAACATTTCTAATAAAATTCAGAGTACTGATATCTGGATCATCAACACCAAGTAAGCTTGAGACCAAGGAATAAGATTCACGTACTTTTTCTATATCATAGTCAGACTCTTGAAAGGTAGTGGTATCATAAAAATATAATACTGGGTTTAATGCCAAGGAAGATACAAACGAATCCCTGCTGAAAAATGCATCACTCCATAGTAACATATACTGTGAAAAAGTTCCCCAGAACCCAATCAGATAAATAATTAACGCGCAAAGAATTTGTATGATTTTTTGGTATTTCTTATGGCGAGCCTTAGACATCATAAGTGTTGCTCTGACTATCTTATTATGGATCATAATACACAAATAACAAATACCAGTAACAAATAAAATAAGCCAAATAACTGGATATGACTCCCAGATCATTCCAATTGAGATTGTGAAATTTTCAAGCAAACTGAAAACAGTTATATCAATCCTCTGTTGAGCATAGCCATAGTTAGCAAAGTCAAACACATAGAATAAAACAGCCAGCGATAGTAGTGCACCATAAACCCACCTTACTATGATAATTGTGTGTGATAGTTTCCAGTATCGAACTATTGGAAGGATGCAAAAAACCATACCTGGGATTGATATAAGAACCGCTAGACGCAAGTCAAACCTCATACCAATCCAAAAGCTATGTAAAATATTCGAGACTCTTGCAACCTCAAAAAAGACTAAGAAGAAACTAATTCGTAAAAAGAAAAATAACGTCCAAGATAGAAATAAAACTCCACCAAGATATTTTAATCGGCGAGAAATATTCCCGATATATTTTAAAAAACTATTTATGTCAAATGTATTTGTGACCACTTCATCCTGTCATCATTAGAGATAATCATTTCATTCACAACAGCGATTCCTTTTTTCTGGCCCTTCCACACTAAATACGAACATGCACTATCATAATCTACCCATTTAAAATCAGAGTGCTCGCTTGACAGTAAAACAATATCAGATGCAACCTCCACACCAAAAACTGGAACAAGATTTACTCTGTCGCCATGTGTCTCATAGAATTTACTTACATGGTCCGCTACAAAGATTTTCAATGGGTCCAGACCTGTTTCTTCTTTTAGCTCTCTTCTTGCTGCCTGCCATGCTTGTTCACCTTTTTCAATTTTACCTGCGACACCCTGCCAAAGATGCTCATACATCTTGGTCTTCGCCCTTTTTAATATCAAATACTTAATCCCGTCTTTTGTTTTTCTATATATATAAGCATCTATAACACGAATTTTTACCTTAGCCATTACATACCTTTTTTGGTTTTCATTTCACTAAGCCACCCGCTAGACCATTTTTCAAAGTCTCCAGAATTTATTGTTTGCTGAATCATCTTCATCAGAGAAAAATAATAGGATAGGTTCAATGTTGATGCAATTCGTAAACCAAGAATCTCTTTCACATTAAACAGGTGCCGGAGGTAGGATTTGGTAAACATCCTTCCAAAAGCATGCTCGCTGCTTTCATCAATTAAAGAGTGATCATTTTTATATTTTTCATTATTTATGTTGATTGTACCAGATGATGTAAATACTTGTCCGTTCCGACCGTTTCTTGTTGGCAAAACACAGTCAAACATATCTACACCTCTGCAAACAGCTTTTACAATATCTGTGGGCTTGCCTACTCCCATAAGATATCGTGACTGATTTTTTGGAAGTAAGGCATCACAATATTCAATAGTGTCAAACATCGCATTTTTTTCTTCACCGACGGCGAGCCCCCCTATTGCAATACCGCAGTCAGCAGCATCAGCTAGCCCTTCAATACTTATTTGTCTTAGCTTATGATCGACACCTCCTTGAATGATCGGGAACAAAGTTTGACTATAATTATATAGACTGGGATGATCTTTTAAATAATCCTTACATCGTTTAAACCATCTGGTCGTACGGTCCACCGCTTCAGCAATCTCTTTATGATCAGCACTTGCCGGAGGACACTGGTCAAATGCCATAATAATATCAGAACCCAGCGAGCGTTGTATTTCCATAGATATCTCTGGCGTAAGACTATGATAACTACCATCTAGGTGAGACTGAAACTCTACGCCATTATCATTGATCTTATTCAGTCTAGCTAAAGAAAACACCTGAAAGCCACCACTATCAGTCAGCATAGGTCGTGACCAGTTTGAAAACTTATGAAGTCCACCCGCATTATTAATAATCTCAGTACCAGGCCTCAAATATAAGTGATACGTATTCCCAAGTATAATTTCAGATCCAAGACCCTCAAGCTCATGAGGAGAAAATGTTTTAACCGCGCCAATCGTACCAACCGGCATAAAAACAGGTGTCTGGATACTGCCATGGTCTGTGTCAATAGTGCCTGTTCTCGCAGAAGTATTATTATCAGATTTGTTTATTGAAAATTTCAAAATAGGATATCAAACGTTTGTCTGACAGAGGTAACAGGATAAATTTTCAATTTAGATTTATTTATCTTTTCATTCATACTCGCATTCGGAACAATCGCCCCGCTAAAACCAAGTGCCTTTACTTCTGCAAGCCTGCGTCCAAGACGACTGATTGATCTAACCTCTCCCGCCAGCCCAATTTCCCCTATAAACACAATATTTTCATCAATCGGTTTATCCATAAAACTAGAAGCAATCGCACACAAAATAGATAGATCAGCGGCGGGGTCATCTACTTTCAACCCGCCTACGAGATTGATAAACACATCTTTCATCCCCATGATCAGCTCCATTCGTTTTTCCAAAACTGCCAAAAGCATAGCCAATCTTCTAAAATCAAAACCATTTACATTCCTCTGGGGTGTACCAAAATTTGCTGTAGAAACAAGGGCCTGGACCTCGATTAATATTGGACGAGTTCCCTCTAAAGAAGGATAGATACATGTTCCGGGGATATTTTTACTTCTTTCAGACAGGAACATTTCTGATGGATTCGTTACCTCGTTCAACCCATCTTCATTCATGTGAAAAATGCCCACCTCGTTCGTAGCACCAAACCGATTTTTTGCTGCCCTTAAAATACGATGTTCGTAGCGGTCGTCACCCTCAAGATAGAGCACTGTGTCAACCATATGCTCTAGCATTTTAGGACCTGCAATCGTTCCTTCTTTTGTAACGTGACCAACAATAATAATGATAACGTTGTTTTGTTTACTTATTTCTAAAAATTTTTGCCCACAGTCTCTTATCTGGCTAGGAGACCCAGGAAGTGAATCAAGATCAGGGTTAAGAATAGTTTGAATAGAGTCAATAACAACTAGTGCAGGAGAAATTCTATTGATATGAGTGAGTATCCCGTTTAAATCATTTTCACTTGATAAATGTAAATTGTTTGAGCCAACATTAATTCTTTTTGCTCTAATTGCAACCTGCTCCTCACTCTCCTCGGCAGAAACATAGAGCACAGACTGATTGATACCTGAGCATATATGTAAAGCGAGTGTAGACTTGCCAACGCCGGGACTCCCGCCAAGTAGTAATAATGAACCAGGCAATAAACCCCCGCCTAATACTCGATCAGCCTCAACAATTCCCGTTGTCAGTCTTTTCCCAGGTTCTGCTTCTAAAACATCATTCAGCGGTCTATAATCACGATATTCTGTCTTAGAATTTTTCTTTTTACCAAGAACCTTAAACTCAGAAAGCGTCCCCCATTCTTTGCAACTAGGACACTGGCCATTCCACTTTGGAAAATCATCCCCACACGCAGAGCATAAAAAGTTTACTTTGTTTTTTTTATTAGCCATAAAAGCAGGTGAAATTGCCTTCCATGGCGGATGGAATCAAGGCAGATATTTACTACCAGTCAGGCCCTAAAGATAAATACCACTGGGGCTTTGAATATCCACTTGGATTTTTGTCCCAGGCAGATTCTAAGCGCAATAAAAAATATCCTAGATTTATTTTTACGCCTAAACCTGAGGTAACAACCCAAGGAGAGAAATTTCCTGAATTATTTGGCCCATATTTATCTGGCCACATATTAGATGAAAACTCGCTGTAATTATCCCAGGCGGCTCCAACATCCATAAATGCATGCCCTCTAATATTTCCTAGTACCAGCTTCAGTGGAAAACCAAGAGCAAGATAATTAATAAAAGGAAACCTGATCTCAAAATTAAAAAGGGCAGCATTTGTGCCAATTCTTTCAGCAAATCTGGCCCCTCTCATTGGAAAAGCATACTCAGTAAAATACACATCCGTAATAATATTTGAGTTTGCTGTATCTGTCAAAACACTTCTATATATTGAAGGATCTTTTACACCATTTGTTTCACCACTTTGAAAATCAGTTAAAAGATACGGTGTCCCTCCTAGAAAAAATTTCTGGGCTTTATTGCCCTGACTGCGTCCAAAAAATCCTCTTAATGCAAACGTATAATCACGTCCCACACGCCAGTATTTTCTAGCATCAAATTTCATCGTCTGAAAGGAAAAGTTATTTTTCCATCCGGGGCTTGCTGTAACAGAAGCATTTTGCCGGTAACCATCAACAGGTCCAGTAATCCCAAATACTGAATTATCTATAACCCAGCTCATCGTTGGTAAAACTGTTGTAAACTTTATAGATCCTGGCCTCTTTAGAAGCTCTTCTTGTCCAGTAAATGTATTAATAACCCTATCTAGGATATCATAACTAATATTATGCCACGTAAGTCCAAAGTCTAATCTCTGAAAACGACTAAAAGGATGTGAGATATAGGACTGTATTCCATAATGACGTAGTCGACCAAGTGAATAATATCCAGCCTGAAAGAAATCAGCAGTTTGAAAACCAACAAAATAATAGTCAGTTTTATTTTTTAGATAACCATAGGATAAGAAATAATCACTATCTTCAAGCGTTAGTACCATCTCTGTCCCAAACTGAATCTGATGGTTTCCGAGTATATCACTAAAAGCGAAATAGGTCATTCCGGTGGCACCAAATACATTATTAATTTGAAGATTCCCACTGACCATGTCTAGGGTAAATCTTGTTTTATACGATTTTGGAACATGAACACCCTCTACTAAAGTATCACTGACCACTATTTCTTTTTTAGGATTATTGTCCGATAAAGAGTAATTGTAGTTTTGATATCCTTGAGCAAAAATCCATTTTGAGTAGGTTTCTTTATCATCCATATCAAGTCTTTCTATATTATCAGTATCTCGAATGTCTGCTACGGATAAATCTTCTTGGTCTCTTGTCTTTATATAATGCGTGGGCATTATTTTCTTGGAAGACATCTCCATTGGCTTGTTGAGACTATATAGATCCCAACCCGTTCCTGAGTAGCCCGCGAATATTAACGAATTGTCATCCCCAGAAATAGTAGGCTGCTGAAGGCCTGTTAACACATTGGTTATAGCATAAGCGCCAGATTTATTTTCATTATTTGATTCACTATGACTTCCGAGCGAGTGCTTATACAGGTTATGTACACCATTATGGTCTGAAGTATAGAATATTGTTCTTTTAGTATTCGCCCATATTGGATGATTTTCATTATCAGGAGTATCAGTTATTCGACGAATACTTTCATCTTTAGTGTTCAATATATATATATCTGTTTGACGATAGTCATGATCTTCCATTCGGCCACTATATTTACCATCAACATAACGACCACGGTCTGAAACGAACACAATTTCTTCTCCTTTATTGTCCCATCTAGGATATGAGTCGGAAAAAATATCATTTGTAATCTGTCTATACTTTTCCTGATCAAGATCATATATATATATGTCACTGGAACCATTGTGATTACCAGTAAATACAATCTCTCCTCCTGCTGGGCTCCAAGAAGCGGAAAAAACACCATCTAGATCAATAGGAATTTTTTTTGATCTTTTTGTTTTTATATCTACTATATGTAGAGCGTCTGAGGCTCCGGCCTTTGCCGCGAGAACGATTTTATTCCCATCTGGTGACCATGAAAGTCCTGGCTGTAGCCATTTCAATTCTTCAAAATCAACTGACCGACTTCCTTTAATCAGAGTTGCTTTCTTCTTGCCGGTTATAGCATCCAGAAGATAAACATCAAAGTACCCGGAACGATCAGACAAAAGCGCTACCGTACTTCCATCTGGAGATAATGATGGAGAAACATTATAAAAATTTCTATTTTTTTTATGATCCGTTAATTTGTCTGACATATCCTCTAGGGGGTCTCTGTTTGCAATGTCAGGCCAGTATTCTTTTTTTAAATATTTGTGCCACTGGTCAGACAATTCTTTCCACTTCATTCCTAGTGCTCTTTGGTATCCTTTTTCTGCGTTTTGTGTCTTTTTCATAGCCCGAAATATCTCTCCAACCTTTTCCCGACCATACTTTCCTGCAATAAATCTCCAGAGTGACTGCCCTCCTTTATAGGCCATAAAATAGTTAAGCTCATTAATCGTCGGCATCCTCTCATGGACCGCAATATCGCGTAATACCATATCTGCTTTGGTGTCCCAGTTCGAACTTAAAAACTCTGCCAATCCTTCGTTCGACCAAAGAGGTATCCTTACTCTAGTTCGACTAGCGACCATATTCTGCGCGGTGCCACCATATACCATATCATTGAGAATTGCGTGTACCAGCTCATGGTGTATGACATGCCTGAACTGTTCAAAATCACCGTCAAAAGGGAACACTATCCTATTCTTAAAAAGTTCGGTAACACCACCGATCCCCTCAGACATATATGTCCCCACAACATTTGTCTGCTGAAACTCATTGTGTGAGTTATACACTAAAATGGAAACACGATTTCTAAGATCCCAGGCAAGGTGCGTTGAAATTTGTTTGTAAGAGTCCTCAGATACTTTTGACGTAAACTCAGCAAGGTCTTGATTTTCTCCATAAAAATAGATATCAAAATTCGGGGTTTGTATGAAAGACCAGTCAAACTCGCGATACTGGACCTTGTTTCTGCCGAACGATTGACCGAACAAAGTGCAACTAAAAATGAGTGTAATTAATATGTATTTTTGTGTTTTCATTCTATTATTAACGAATTACTTCCGCCCTAAGTTTCCAACATTAATAAAAAACTATAAATAATGTCAATAAAACCTAAAAATTATCTTTTATTGGGTTATTTACTTTACTTGCTACTGCCAAACTGAAAAAGTTATTTTTCATGTTATGAAATTACCAATCTATTTCATTTCAGATGTCCATCTTATGCTAAATGATACTGCAGAAGAAAAGCACAAGAGAAAGTCTCTGTATCGTTTTCTTAATTATGTAAGAACAACAAGGGGAACACTTTTTTTTGTCGGCGACTTATTTGATTTTTATTTTGAATATCCTGATATGATTCCTAAAGCTTATTTTGATTTTTATAATAAAGCATATCAATTAAAAAAAGCTGGAGTAAACCTAAGATTTATCGCCGGGAATCATGACTACTGGCTATTGGACTTTATGAAGGAAAAAATAATGAACGAAACCTATTTTGATGATACCACATTTTCATTGAAAGGAAAAAATTTTTACATAACGCATGGTGATGGTTTATTAAGCTGGGACTATGGCTATAGAATTTTAAAAAAAATCATACGTTCGCCCTTTTTCACATGGTGCTTTCGCTTACTGCATCCAACCATCGGATACAGCATAGCAAAGAAAGTTTCAAGAACCGAAAACCACCCAGAGCATTCCGAACAGTTAAAAGAAAAAATAAGAAATGAGCTCACCAAGTTTGCATCTGGGCACTTTGAAAAAGGATTTGACTACATGGTCTGTGGGCACTATCATCTGAATGAAATTATTGATGTAGGAAAAGGAAAACTTGCTGTTCTCGGTGACTGGCAGGATCAGCCATCTTATGCGGTTTTTGATGGAAGAGAATTAACCCTACATCAATGGGAAAATAATGCGTAAACACTTAACTATATTATTATGTTGCCTCCTGATTTTTCAAGGGTGCGCCACGGTCAAAAGTTTTTTTGGTAAAAAATCAATCATGGATCCTGATGATCCCAACTTTCTTAATAATATTCAAAAACTAAGAAGCGCCTACCAAGATGGAGACATACAGGCACTAGAAGAAATGATTCAAATATATAATGATGATAACCAGCATATCAAAGCCAGGATTGAGGCTGGAAGAATGCTGGCTAATACTCAGCACCCTATGGCACTAAATGCGATTGCAAAAATGGTTGAAACCACCAGCGCGGTCGATTTTTCATTTTTGAAAGCATCGATAGAAATGCTGTCACTATTCAGAGAAAACCCGAAAGCTAGCTTTGCCATGGTAGAGAGCATGCATATTCTTGAGGAGCGCACAAACAATCTACATCTTACCATAGCCGAAAATCTCAATAAGGTCAGAACCAAGGATCAGATCCTGGTGTTACTAGACCTATATGAAATAGCAAAAGCAAACATGAGCCGAACAGAGGGAATGCTTACGCAGATACTTGGTGGGCTTGGAAGCGACCAAGTGATTCCCGTTTTAACCGCAATCGCAAAAGACCCTAATGTAAGACTGGGCATAAGAAACAAAGCTGTCCAAATTTTAGGAAAGAAAAGCCCTGAAGATGTTGCAACCGCGTTTGCAGAGCTATTGGGTGACCCCAATACAAACCTTGAGGTACGTGAGTTTGCTATTAATACAATGGCAGGCGTGAAACAGGAAAACCTCATTCTTGCCTTGTTAAATACGTATAACACAGGAAAAAGTCAGTACTATACTCTATTAAATACTATGCTGTCTGCATTGGGAGAGTTTAATGAGCCAGAGGTAAAACTTGCGGTCGTTGAAATAGCCAGTAGTGAGGACTATCCGATAGATATTAGAAAAAAAGCGATTGATAACCTCGGCGCTTTTAAGGATGCCAGAGTAATCCCAAAGATTCTTCCGATTCTTGAGAATAAAGAAAACTATGTATACTATGATAATATATTAGACATGGTATATATGCTCGGAGAAGAAAAAATATGGGCAGAACAGGTTCGACGGATGGCCTACAAGGCTAGCTTTAGTCGCAGAGAACATGAATGAATAGACATCGAATAAATATATTGTTGCTATCAGCGGTCATAGGATTTGCCTATGCTAAGGATAGCTATACCATATCAGGCAGCGTCCAAAATGAATCAGGAGAAACCATAAAAAAGGGTTCTATAGTTTTAGTTAATAAGGCAGACGGTGCTGAAGTTAAAAAAACTAAAATTAGTAGAAAGGGTAAGTTTAAACTAAAAAAGATAGCCACAGGAAAATATCAGATTAATGTTGATGCTGATGGAAAAGGATCATTGCCTGTTAATGTGATGGATGGCGATGTAAAAGATCTATTAGTAATCATAAAAAATGATAATAAAATAGACACCCCAAAGGAGGCTACACCAATCGCTACTGTACAGTCCGAAGAAACTCAAACCCTAGACACACCACTAAAAACAAAAAAAGAAGAAGAGCTCCTGCCTCAAGTAAGAGCATTTGACCAAGTAGATAAGCTACAGTTTGAAGACCAATTCTTTGAGTATGAGTCAAACTTAAGAGTCCTTAAAAACCAGATTGACTCTTTGAAAAGTATCGTCCTTGCGTTTGAGAAAAAACAGACCATGCCTAACGTAAGCAGAGAGATCCTAGATCTTATTAAAGTGCCCGAGTTTCAATACAGAATAGAACTGAAAAACGGGACCGTTGTATTGGGGGATATACTAAGCGAGACAGACTCTTCTCTTGTCCTAAAAACACAAATAGGCCAGTTGGTACTTAAAAAGGAAATGGTCATCAGGCGTGACAAGCATGAAGAGCCTGAGCCAAAAGTTATTTTTCTCGGAGATCCGTTTGTAAATATATATCCCGACAGACACGAATTTTCAGGTCGCGTAAAAAATGTTGGAGAAAAAAGAGCTGACTTTGTCAGAGTAGTTACAAACCTATTTACACAGACTACAAAAGCAGCTGGGCAAGACTCTGTTTTTGTTAAAGGCTCTAGAATTATTTATGACTCTGGGGTTATCGCGGACACTGCTCTAGAGCCAGAACAAACAGCAACATATAGTTTCCCAGTAAAAATCAAAGGCCGAAGAAAAGTTCAATATCATACGATGGATATTCATTGGAATACTACAGACTAAACGTTTTAACTTTTACATAGACCCTGTGTCTAAATAAATACTATTTAATCCGAGGATAACAAACTAATGACAAATAATATACTAAGATTAATTATTTCATTAATCTTTTCAGGATATCTAATGCCAGTGATTCTTACTGCCCATGAGGGGCACAACAAAAAAACTAAGATGCCAGCCATTGGAATAGTCCAGGGCACGGTCACTGATTCAATCACTGGTATCCCTATAGAATATGCATCTGTTTCTATAATCGACAACCATGATGGCACTGTAGTTACCGGGGGCCTATCAAAAAAGGATGGTAGCTTTAACATTCGTGAGATACCACTGGGGCAGTACATCGTACTGATTGAGTTTATAGGATACGCAAAAAAAGAAATCGGACCACTTAATATTTTCCCTGGCGAAGGCGGAAGCATCGAAAATTTTATTGGTGAGATTGCTTTAAAAATCTCAAGCGTCAATCTTGACGCTGTGGAGGTTATCGGAGACGAGAGTCAGTTTATACAAACCGTAGACAAACAAATTTTTAAAGTGGGGAAAAACCTGACCGCCGCAGGTGGAACAGGGTTTGACCTACTTAGAAAAGTCCCAACCGTTGACGTCAATATTGATGGTGAAGTATCGATAGCAGGGGATGCAAATGTTACCATATTAATTGATGGTAAAAGATCCGGGCTCACAGGATCAAACAGACGAGGGGTAGTTGACAATATTCAGGTAGCAATGGTAGAAAAAGTAGAGGTAATAACCAACCCCTCTGCTAAGTATGACCCTGATGGAGTTGGCGGTATTATAAATATAGTGCTCAAGCGAGGTGCATTTGACGGACTAAACGGAAGTATCTCGGGAATGGCAGGTGAATATGAAAAAAGAAACCTCAATGGTACTATAAATTATCGTGCAGAAAAGTGGAATATTTTTGCTGGTGCAAGCACACGTTCTGGGAATAATATAGGCAGAGGATATAGAGAATTCACTTATCAATATCCTGACCACGATTCGTCACTATATCAAAACACATTAAGAATAAAAAATCCTGCAAACGTAGGGATGCGCCTTGGCGGAGACTATTACCCCAGTAAAAGCAGCACAATCTCGTACACATATATGTTTGGTCATCATGACGAGGTAACCAAAGAGGAACTAGAGTATATAACACCAGAACTCAGAAAAACAGAATCTAAAGAGGAAGATCACGGGCTGCATCATGATCACTCTATATCCTATGAAAACAAATTTGGTACCAAAGACCGCAAGCTAACAGCAAGTCTGGATTTAAATTTTGAAGAAGATGAATCTGTGCAACATAATGTAGAAGCTAGTAGTGTTTGGGATGACCACACTCATGATCATGATACTGAGTTTAAAGAAAAAAATGAAAGTCAAACTTTCAGAATTGATTACGAGGATGATTT
>Ga0209019_1000857_pt1 | contig 15393 bp, 14 predicted proteins | sample METZYME_3_300m_FD_187549 | JGI IMG/M metagenome (GOLD analysis project Ga0209019, IMG submission 187549) | Marine microbial communities from oxygen minimum zone in mesopelagic equatorial Pacific - METZYME_3_300m (SPAdes) (version 2) | ecosystem: Environmental > Aquatic > Marine > Oceanic... | reverse complement strand
TTTCCAAAAAATAATTGGTTTCTCCAGAGTATCTCCGATATTTTTTATGTATCGATCGATTTACAACTAGGATATCGTTATCTCCGTCCTGATCAAAGTCAGCCCAATCGGCGTGCATACTATCATCCAAAATGCGAGGTATGCTTGGGGAAGTACGATCAGAAAATTTTCCCACACCATTATTTATTAAAAGCCTGTTTTGCCCTTTTCCATAAACTAAAAATATATCTACCACTCTGTCACCATCGTAATCAGCAAACGAAGCGTCTCGAATACCAGCAGGTAGCGCCGGCATTAATAAGGAGGTTAAATTCTCAAAACTCCCATCTCCCTTATTGATCCACACCATAGTTTGATGGTATTTTTTAGCTGGTGGTTTTATCATATTTCCAAAATAAAATAGGTCCTTATCACCATCCCCATCGAGGTCAACAGGGATAACTTTTTCTATTCCTAGTCTAAGTGAATATCTTCCTTCTTCTTTAGAATAAAAATAGCCTTTTTTATTATTAAAAAGAATTTGCGTCTTTGGGTTTTCACTGTCACCAAGGATTAAAATTAAGTCGTCTCCTCCATCACTGTTCAAATCTGCGGCAGCAAAAAAGTTTATTTTTTCTTTATTATTTTGAGTCCATTGACCTGCCGGTATTTTCAGGAACCCTTTTCTCCCTTGATTTAATAGAATATAAAGCTTCGATTTAGATCTATTTAATATCGCAAGATCAGACGAGGAATCTTGATCGGCCAGAAGAAAATTGGCCTGTGCAATAGAAAGCTTTTCAATTGGCAAAAGACCGGTAGCATCGCGAAAACTTTGACTTGACGGATTATCTGCAACCGGATTATTTGTAATATGAGGTTTGGAAACACCACTGCAAGCAGAAATAAAGGGAATGAACAGTAGCCCTGAAATCAGGGTGCTAATCGAAAAGGGAAGGAGGCAACTCTTTTTCTGATAAATCGATTTGCAGGCCTTCATAAGCAGCTATGTTTTCGGGGAAATTATAGCGCATTATAAACAATCCTCTTTTAGGTAACAATAGTTACTTCATTTAAACCTCAGATATTAAAAAAGTCTCAATCAAAGCAAATTCGTCTGAGTTTAAATTTCCTTCACTCCAGTTACCTGGCAACGACTTTTGGAATCCTTTCAAAAACCATTGAGCTACCTCATTATATTCTAGATCTTTTTTTAAAACCTGTTTTAAGTTTGTGGTGTTTAAAATTAGGGACTCCAATACTGCATGGTTTTCAATTTCGGAAGAATATTTCAATAAGGCGTGGGTTAATTGTGGGTTCATGTCCAGAATCAGGGAACCATGCTGTAAAAATGCAGAGCGGAGCCTGCGTTGCGCACTGCCAATGAGTTTTTTTCCCTCAACGGTAATTTCGCAATGATTGGCAATTGAAAAGCAGGCCGGGGATCTTCTGGATTCAGCACCTGAAATGCTATTCTTTTTCCCGGCAACCTCAGCCCCCTCAATTCCGCCGATTTTGAGAGATTCTAAAATAGCCCGGGATATTTTTTCAAAAGCACCCCTTAAACTCCCTGGGAACCCTTTATGGGGTATTGGAGCAATCACACTATAAGTTAATTCGTATTGGTGTAATAGAGCCCTTCCTCCAGTAAAACGGCGAACTACAGGAATATTATTTTTCTTACAGGATTCCAAGTCAATATATTTCGATATATTCTGGGAATAACCAATGGAAAGTGTAGGCCGCTTCCAACCGTAAATACGCAATGTGGCAGGGGCTTTCCCTTCACTGCAAGCAATAAGAATGGCCCTATCTTTTGCCATATTGAAAACTCCATCGCCCAAAGAATCTTGAATTATCCTCCAGTTATTTTGATTCATATAAAGCTTTCCCATTCAAACGAAAAAATCTTTTGACTCAATTGCAATCATTCTATAAATAATAGGTATGTTAAAAAATATTCAGCATAAACAAAAATTCATTTTTGTTCTGAGCTTTCTTCTCGCTCTCACAACCGAAAATTTCTCATTTGCTTTTGAAAAATTTGGTGCATTAAAAAAACAATGCCGGTCCACCTGCCATCAAGCTGAACACATTAAGCAATCTCGACAAGATAAACTATCCAGGCCTGAATGCAAAACCTGCCATATTGGAATTCATTATACATCCCAATTTTCTTCTACTCGAAAATCGGCTTTCTCTGTAAATAGTGGGCTACTCTTAAAATCGTTGATACAAACCGTACCAACAAAAAATAAAACCTCACAACAAATCCCAAATAGCAGTTCGATTAAAGATATGGCTCTAATTCCCGAAGGTAAATTTGTTATGGGTTCTAATGAGCGATGGGATGATGAAGCTCCAGAACATATCTCGTTCACAAAAGCTTTTTATATGGATTTCAATGAGGTAACCAATTCAAACTATAAAAATTTTGTAGATGCTGTAAAGCATGAGACACCCTACCACTGGCCTGAAGGAAACATTCCGAAGGGCAAAGAAAAGCACCCCGTAGTTTATGTGAGCTGGTTCGATGCTAACAATTATTGCAAGTGGGCAGGAAAAAGACTGCCCACAGAACAGGAATGGGAGAAAGCTGCACGGGGATTAGACGGTCTGATTTATCCTTGGGGAAATGAATGGTCGTTGGATAAATCCAATAACCCTTATAAGCATTCTACGGGCACAAAGGCCATCGGTTCATATCCTGAAGGAAGAAGCCCTTATGGGTTAAATGACATGTCTGGAAATGTATGGGAATGGGTCGATAGCTACTATCTCCCCCACCCTGGGAATCCCGTAGCACGAGCAGAGTATGGCATAGACAAAAGGGTTCTTAAGGGAGGTTCCTGGTTTGATTGTCTATCTTATGGCTGTGGGCTGAGTGCACCCACATTTAACAGAAGCTTTTTTACCCCGGAAGTAAAAAATAATAGTTTCGGATTTCGTTGCGCTAAAAATACAGAGTAAACCTTACTCTCAGTAGAAAAAAATAAAATTAAGTGGGGATCTCAGGAGTAATAAATGGAAGTACCCAACAAAGACGAAAAACCAATAGACGTTCTCTGGAATCCAAACTAAGTGCTAAAGCTTAGATTAATTCTCCCCTCTTTACCTCCAAACCAATAATTTTCAACAGTATTCGTTTTATTCTTTTACTGTTCTTGATTGAGTTTTGTGGATCACACTATCCAAGGTATAATCCATGAGAAAATATTTCAAAGACCCGCGGATAATAATAAGCAAGGAGGAGTAATGGGCGATAAGGATAAAGCGTTGGAGTTGGCACTCACACAAATCGAAAAACAATTCGGCAAGGGTTCCATTATGAAACTGGGACAAGCTGGAAGTCAAAAAGGAGTGGATGTCATTTCTACCGGTTCTATTTCACTTGATAGTTGCTTGGGGGTCGGTGGGATTCCTAAAGGACGGATTACCGAAATCTACGGCCCTGAAGCTTCAGGAAAAACCAGCCTGACCCTACATATCATTGCAGAAGCCCAGAAGTCGGGCGGAGTTGCAGCTTTCATTGATGCAGAACATGCACTTGATCCAGGATATGCACGGAACCTTGGTGTCAATTTAGATGATCTTCTTCTTTCCCAACCAGATACTGGAGAACAGACTCTGGAAATCGCAGAAGTGCTTATCCGAAGTGGTGCCGTAGATGTCATCGTGGTGGATTCCGTTGCAGCCCTTGTTCCGAAAGCAGAGCTGGATGGGGACATGGGCGATTCACATATGGGACTTCAAGCACGGCTCATGTCGCAAGCCATGCGCAAATTAGCAGGGGTGATCAAGAAATCAAATGCATGCCTCATCTTCATCAATCAGATTCGCATGAAAATTGGGGTAATGTTTGGAAACCCAGAAACCACAACAGGCGGCAACGCCCTCAAATTTTATTCGTCTGTTCGAATTGATATCCGCAGAATTGCCGCCCTAAAAGACGGCGAAGAAGTAATTGGCAATCGCACTCGTGCCAAAGTAGTAAAAAATAAAGTCGCTCCACCTTTTCGAAATTGTGAATTCGATATTATCTATGGTAAGGGGATATCCAAAATGGGGGACCTTCTCGACCTTGGCGTCGACAACGAAATCATCGCAAAAAGTGGCACTTGGTTTTCATATAAGGAAAATCGAATAGGACAAGGACGAGAAAACTCCAAACGCTTTCTTGGAGAAAATCCGGACATCGCCAACGACATCGAAAATCAATTGCGACTGAAACTAGGACTTATAGGATTAGAAGAAGCAACACCTAACAAATCCGATAAAAATAAGAAGGCAGATAAAAACGATTAATTGGCAATATGCCTGATCCTGAATCATTTAAAAAAGCTAAAGCTCATGCTTTACAGTATCTTTCTTATAGAGACCGCAGTAAATGGGAGCTAAGCCAATATCTTTACAAAAAGGAACATTCCCCCTCGGTGATTCAGAAAACTCTAGACTATCTTGCGGAGCTTAACTACGTTGATGATCAGCGGTTCGCTCTACAATGGGGTCAATATAAAATTAACAAAAATAAACTTGGTAAAAATCGATTATACTTGGAGCTATTGGGCAAAGGAGTCAACAAGGAAATAATTGAAGGTATCTTGAGTACTCTTTATGAAAAAAATCCAGAAATGGAGCTTGCAGTACAATGCGCACGCAAAAAATGGGTTACTTTAAAAAGTTTTCAAGAAAAAAAGAAAAAACGATTACTGGTTCAATATCTACAAAGAAAAGGGTTCTCATCAGATATTATTTGTCAGTCGGTAAGGACACTAGCTGAATCGGGTGGCATTGAAAATCATTAATACAGCTCCCTTCTGTTTTAGACCGAGATTAATGTAGAATGGAACTTATCAACACACTTCCACAACCATTAATTGCTGTTACCCTATTTATTTTTGGACTTTCAATCGGTAGCTTCGCCAATGTTTGCATATATCGATTACCTAAAAAACAATCTGTTGTTTTTCCTGCGTCATATTGTACCACCTGCTCAGCTCCTATCCGTCCTTTAGACAATATTCCTGTAATAAGTTATTTAATTCTTAGAGGCAAATGCAGAGATTGCAATAATAATATATCTGTCACTTACCCTGTCATAGAAATTATCACCGCCTTGCTTCTTCTTGCCGGGTTTTTGAAATTTGGACTTACTTTTGATTTTCTGGTCTACCTCTTGGTAGCCCCAGCTTTAGTTATCATCACTGCAGTTGATATTAAGCATCAGGTTATCCCTGACGTTATAACCCTCCCTGGACTTGCTCTAGGCCTTGCGGCGGGTAGTTATTCGATAGGATATATGAACTCATTTATGGGGTTTTTATTAGGGTGTGGGTTATTCAATCTCTTGGCAATTTTGAGCAATGGAGGTATGGGAGGAGGAGATATAAAATATATTGCTGCTGCCGGGGCCTTTGTGGGTTGGCAAAAAGTGCTACTGATTATTTTTATCGGTGCTTTTCTAGGAACCTTCGTTGGTTTATTTCAAATAGGCGTCCAGAAAAAAACAAGAAAAAATCTCATCCCTTTTGGCCCACTTCTAGCGGTAGCCACTTTGATCACATTGTTTTATGGAAATCTTTTGATAAAATTATATATAGACAATCTGTGGGTTGGTCTAGCTAAAACAAAAATATTTATCTAATCTGTCGAAGAAAAAATCTGCTCTATCTTCTCGCAGTTTTCTTTCGAAGGCTGCCAACCTATCGATTTTAGATTTTCTGTCATCTGTGCTGGGTTTTTAACACCTACAAGAGCTGTTGTAAGACCCGGTTGCCTTAGTACCCAGTTTATCGCCACCTGACCACAAGTTTTTCCCTCCTCGAGAGCAATGACTTTTAACAGGTCGACCTTGCTAATATTTTCGGCATACCCTTCGCCAGCAAAAGTACCAATAATACCTTTACCGCGCCAGTCTTTGAATTTGGTGTTTTTGTCGTACTTCCCTGTAAGGACCCCTGAAGAAAGAGGACTATAAGCAATGATTCCAACATTATTTTCAATGCAAAGTGGGGCTGTTTCTTTTTCAATTTCTCGAGCCAACAAACTAAACTCGGGTTGCAGCGAAATAATTTTTGCGTATTGGAAACATTCTTTTATCTGTGCTGCTGAATAATTACTCACACCAATAGAGCGAATTTTACCTTGTTCCTGGATCTCAAGGAGAGTCTCCATGGTCTCCTGGTGCGAGGTTTCAACATCAGGCCAATGCACTTGATAAAGATCAATCCAGTCTGTGCCCAATCGTTTTAAGCTCTGATCAATCTCCTCCAAAATTGATTTCCGACTTGCGTCTTTTCGAAGCGCACTTAATGATTCCTTATCCCATCTAAGACCACATTTTGTCGCTAGAATTACCTTTTCACGGACGGGCTTAAGAGCCTTACCGATTAATTCTTCAGAGTGCCCAAACCCATAAACAGGAGCCGTATCAAAAATATTAATGCCTTGATCGAAAGATGCTTTAATTGAGTCGATGGATTTCTTATCACCTTCGTTTTTCCAGAAGGGTGCTCCCCCTATACCCCAAGCCCCATAACCTATAACCGAAACTTCTAAGTCTCCCAGTTTTCTATATTCCATATCTAGCTATAAATTTTAAAATTATTAAATTCATTAATATCCTTTTCTCCTCTAAGAGGATAATATTATAGTCCTAACTTTGTTTCGTCTAAATTTTAATTATTGGAATCCATGAATTCTCTTCTAAGAGTCCTAAGCTATTTAAAACCCTATCAAGGAAAGGTTGCCCTGACCCTTTTTCTGGCAATATCTACTACCCTTCTGGATCTAGTTCCCCCCTGGTTGACGAAAGTAATTGTGGATAACCTTGTAGAAAATACGGATATGACGCCAGTTTACTGGGCAATTGCTGGAATTGCCCTTGTATATTTAACCCGCAATTTTACAAACCACAAACGTATCGTGATTAATAACAAAGTTGAACAAAACGTGGTGTTCGATTTGCGCTCGGAAGTTTACCGTTCTCTTCAAAAATTATCTTTAAAATATTTTGAAAACCGTTCAACAGGCGAACTTATGTCGCGCGCCAATGACGATGTCAATTATGTTGAAAGAATTTTTATTGATGGCGTCGAACAGGTCGTTACTGCCACCCTTACCCTGATTGGAATTTCGGTAATACTTTTTTACATGCATTGGAAATTAGCTCTAGTAGCGCTGCTACCCATTCCTTTCCTTATTTATGGAGCATGGATATACACCGAAAAGGCGCATAGCCAATATCATGTGGTACGTAAGCGCGCAGCTTCCATGAATTCTAAATTACAGGATTCCATCTCAGGCATTCGGGAAACACTTTCCTTTAATCGGCAGCTTCACGAGGTCGAACAATTTGAAAAAAGAAGTCGAGATTATTGCGAAGGCACTTTGAAAGTAATGCGTATGTGGGCTATCTATTCTCCTACCATGATGTTTCTCGGTTCTTTGGGAACGGTTTTGATTCTTCTGTTCGGAGCCGGACTTGTGCAGGCAAATGAAATAACGGTAGGTTCTCTTGTTGCATTTGTCGGTTATCTGGCACTTTTTTATACACCAATCAATCAATTACATTCCGTTAATCATATGCTGCAACATGCCTTGGCGTCCGGGGACAGATTATTTGAGATCATTGATACTGCGCCTGACGTAAGGGAAAGTCCGAATGCAATTCTTCCCTTAACTAATGTGAGGGGAGTGATTCATTTTGACCGAGTGAACTTTTCCTACATTGAGGGAAAACCAGTGATCCGGGGGATTGAATTTACCCTATCGGCAGGAGAAAAAATTGCTTTGGTCGGCCATACGGGGAGTGGAAAATCTACACTTGTAAAATTGCTCATGCGTTTTTACGATGTTGATTCGGGGGAAATCAGTTTAGACGGGTATCCTATTAAAGATTTAAAGCTTTCTTATTTAAGAGAACAAATCGGCTTGGTCTCTCAAGATCCTTTTTTATTCAATGGGACTGTCGCAGAAAATATAATGTATGGAAATATTGAAGCCAGTAGAGAGAAGATTATTGAAGCGGCCATCGCATCTCATGCGGAGCCCTTCATAAAAAATCTTCCCGATGGTTATGACACACAGGTTGGAGAACGGGGCGTAAAACTTTCAGGAGGAGAAAAGCACCGAATCGCAATCGCCCGAACCTTTCTTAAAGATCCGCCTATCATTATACTGGATGAAGCAACCTCAACTGTGGATACGAAAACCGAGTACCACATTAAAGAAGCATTAAATAAGTTAATGGCAGGCAGGACTACCCTATCTATCGCGCACCGGTTATCTACTCTGGAAGGAGCGGACAGGATTTTAGTTATGCGAGACGGTGAATTGGTGGAATCAGGAACTCACGATACCTTGATCGGCATCGATTCAGAATACGCAAATCTTTTCCAATATCAGGTACATTTATAAAACCGCACCCTAATTTATGTGTCCATCTAATTTTAAAGGGATTAAAAAATGACAAAAAAGACCGGATTTCCGTTTCTATTAGTATTACATGGATTTTAATAATTGCTCTTATTGCAGCAAGTCAAAGGCGTGATAATCTCGAAATATTTAGTGTTTTTTCTTCACCTGTCTTTTTCTATTGGGCGTACAGGTTTATCCAAAATGACATATCATTTATGGGGCGTAATCCTAAAACAGCAAATGATAAGAGTATTGGAGGAATAGCAACTGATGTGGTAAGGACGTTTAAAACCACGAATAAGGCAGATGAACTTTTAAAATGGAACGAACTGTTAACTAAAGGAGCTATTACACAAGAGGAATACGATAAAGCTAAGCGTGATTTATTGGGTTGATCCAAAAGCTGCAGGTCAAGTTCTCATCTCTATAACTTCACCCATTTTGCGAAATTTTTCTTCGCGCAACTTGATTAGTTCATCAGGACCGATTTCTTTCAATTCCGAGAGGTTTGTTCGGAGCGCTTTCTTTAAACGGATAGCCGCTTGTTTATGGTTCCTGTGAGCACCCCCTAAAGGCTCGCGAACAATCTGATCAATGATTTGAAATTTCAACAAATGGTTTGCAGTCAAGCATAGAGCGTCAGCAGCTTGTCTGTTTTTGTTCTTATCCTCCCAAAGTATAGAAGCACAGCCTTCTGGAGAGATCACTGAATATACTGAATGCTCCAGCATTAAAACACGATCGCCAACGCCTATAGCCAAAGCACCCCCTGAGCCTCCTTCCCCAATCACCACGCAAATAATTGGAACCCGCATTTGGATCATGCTGAACATATTTGTGGCTATGGCTTCTGACTGGCCTTTTTCTTCTGCATCGACCCCAGGGTAAGCTCCCGGGGTATCAATGAATGTAATGATGGGCATATTAAATTTTTCTGCCATCCGCATTAAACGAAGTGCCTTACGGTATCCAGATGGTTGCGACATGCCAAAATTTCTGGCAATTTTCTCTTCCATGTCTCTACCTTTTTGATGTCCTACAACCATCACCGGTAAATCAGCAAACTTGGCAGGCCCCGCTACAATTGATGGCCCATCGCCTCCGTGGCGATCTCCGTGCAATTCAAAAAAATCAGAAAAAATATACTGAATATAATCCAGCATATGAGGCCTATCTGGGTGCCTCGCTACCATGGTTTTGTCCCAACCCTTCAGATTGGAATATACATCGTGCTTCATTTTACGAAGTTTCTTTTTGAGCTTTGAAATCTCTTCAGTTATATCTCCAACACTGTCATACATATGAGAAAGAGACACCAGATCGTGTATCTGTTTTTCCAATGCAAAAATTTCTCTTTCAAAATCGAGTATCTGAACCATGGTTATTTACAAAATTTAAATATGTTTTAAAGTATTTTCACATAAAGCCGATTTCGGCTCTAATGAGTTCCCATGCTAAATTTTATTCTAGTAGAAACCGAAAATAGGGTGGATCAAGTTTTGTAAGATCTTGGATTTGTTCAACGCCTGTGCCCCTGTCGTGCCAATTTTATTTTGGCCCAACTTCAATGATTCCAGACTGGAAAAATTGGGCGACTCGGCAATCGCAAAGGCACCTTCATCGCCAATCCGGTTAAAGTTTAAATCCAGTTTTTTTAGTTTTCCCAGGCTATTGGAGTTAGCCAGAGCCTTAGCACCTGCATCGGATATATTATTTTGAGAAAGATTCAGTGAGACCAACTGCTTTAACTTTTCAGATTTTGAGAGTGCAATCACCGCTTTATCTGATAAGTCATTATTTTTTAAATCTAATATTTTTAATTTACTAGCGAATGGAGACTCCAATAAAACATCAACTCCCAAATCTCCAATTAAACCCGCACCCACTTCATTTAAGCGGTTCATTCGATCCAAGTCTTTAAACCATTCCATTAATTGAAAACGTTTCCATGCATCCTTTGCTGAATTTTCAATTGGATTATAAGTCAATTGAATCTTTTTTAAGTTTTTCAATTTTTTCGAGCGAGTGAGTTTTATAGCACCCGAACCATGTATTTTATTGTAATTCAGGTTCAAATCTTCCAACTTCGACAAGGTGTCCGACTCAGCAATCGAAGCTGCTCCAATATCAGATATACGGTTATGATACAAATTTAAAACTTTCAAACTTGATAATGGTTGCGATTTGGAAATATATATAACACCCTGATCGGTGATATTATTGTTCTCTAAATAAAGGGCAATAAGCTGATTGAGGTTTTTCGATTCAGCCAATGCACGCACACCCTCATCCCCAAAGTTACCCTTATAAAGTATAAGGACAGAGACCGTTTTCAACAAAGAAGACTGCGCTAGGTGAGCAACGCCTTCATCGCCCAGGTTTTTGCCATTGATCCGCAGTACCCGATCATTACGCTTTAGTTTTTTTTGTATATATCTTTCAATTTCTTCCCCGGTCATCTTTGGGGATGCTGATCCCAAGGTGAAGAAACAAAGAAAACAAATTATTATTTTTAATCTATATAAAGACAGCTTCATCTTTCAGGAGTTCATAGTGTGGATCAAATTAGGAATAATTGTTTAAAACTATCTTACATATCATTAGGGCCGTTTTCAATTTCTCTTAAACGAGACTCTAGTTCTTTTACCTTTCTGGCAAGATCGGGAAGCTTTGGCAAAGTTGCCATATACCGTTTCCATGTACCTGTAGGGACAGCCGGCCATCCGCTTACGACAGCATTATTTTCAAGATCACGAAAGGTCCCAGATTTTGCTGTCACGGTTACTTGGTCTCCCAGAGTCACATGGTCGGCCAAGCCAACCTGTCCTGCCAACACCACATGATGACCAAGCCTACAGCTGCCGGCCAAACCTACTTGAGCAACTAGAATGGAATGATTGCCGACCGTGCAATTGTGAGCAACCTGCACGAGATTATCTATTTTGGTACCCGCCTTAATAAGTGTTGTGTCCATAGCTGCCCTATCTATACAACTGTTAGCACCTATTTCTACAAAATCTTCAATTACTACCCGCCCAAACTGATTAATTTTATAGTGACAACCTTTTTCATCTAGTGTGTACCCAAATCCATCGGCACCGATCACCGTTCCGGCATGTACGATGACATGCCTTCCCATTTCAGTATTGCGATAAAGAGTAACATTAGGATGCAGCGTACAATGGTCATCGACTTTACAATCGTTACCGATCACTACATTCGGATACAAAACCACATCATTCCCAATAGAAACATCGTCCCCTATGCAAACCCCTGCTGAAAGAGTCACATTCTCACCAAGCACCACTTTTTTACCAATCACGACGCTTGAGTGAATTCCCGGCTGTGGTCGAGGTTCCGGGTGAAGCTCTTTAACTAAACGAGCAAAGGCCAGTTCAGGTTTTGCGACCACGATTTGTGGAATTGAAACTTCGACAGGCTTGACTACAAAAACCGCTGATGCTTTAGACTTTTTTAATACATCAAGATATTTATTTTGCATAAGAAAGGTGATATCCCCTTCTTTAGCATCATGAACACCACGTACTCCGTTAATTTCTATAGAACCCTCTCCTTCTAAGTTTCCAGATACTAATGAAGCAACTTGTTCCAGCTTCATGCTTCCCCCTTCCAGGTTTTCACAACAGTTCTCAATAAATATTTATTTTAACAAATTAAATTACAAGGCTTTGATTGACTGAATTGACATTTCCATCAATCAACTCCAGCACCCTATCTAACTGCCCTGCAACTCTTTGGCTATGGGTGACGAGAACAAAAGTCTGATTGAACTCTTTATTAAGCCTGCGAATCAACTCGATCAATTGATCACTAGCATAGGCATCGAGATTCCCGGTGGGTTCATCGGCTAATAACAAATCCGGCTGATTCATCAATCCTCTTGCTAAAGCAACACGCTGGCTTTCACCTCCCGAAAGTTCTCCTGGCTTATGATTCATTCTGTCTTTCATTCCAACCTCGCTCAAAAGATACTCTGCTCTTTCTTTTGCAATCGAAACTTTTTTATTTTGAATCAAAGCGGGAAACATGGTGTTTTCTATGGCTGTAAAATCGGGCAACAAATTAAAAAACTGAAAAACAAATCCAATGTGAATGTTACGGAATTTTTCCAAAAAGGAATTCCCTTGCTTGTAAATATTCTCTTCCTTAAATAATACTTGACCCTTTACTGGTTTATCCAGCCCTCCAAGAACATGTAGCAAGGTGCTTTTCCCCACGCCTGATGCCCCTACGATTCCTAGCACCTCTCCTGAAAATACTTTAAGGCACATCTCACTAAGAACATGGATGATCTCGTGCTTGGTCGTATAGCTTTTATCTACACCTATCGCTTCGATAAGGCATTTTTGGTTCATTTCATCGGCATCATTCATAACGCAAACCATCCACAGGGTCCATTCGAGAAGCTCGCCACGCCGGATATAAAGAAGCTAAAAAACAAATGGCTATAGAAAACACAACTATGAGAAATGAATCCAAGTATTGAATTTCGGAAGGCAGTTTATCGAGATAATACACATCACTCGGGAAAGCAGTTATTCCAGATAAATTTTCAATGAAACCCACTATATCGTTGAGGTTTGGAACAACGGCAAAACCCCCAATACAGCCAATTAATGTCCCTGTTACTCCGATTATCAATCCCTGAAAACTGAAAATCTTCATTATGCTGGCACGCGATGCCCCCATCGACTTTAAGATTGCTATCTCCTTAGTTTTTTCCATGACCACCATAAATAACGTGCTAACTATATTAAATGCTGCCACTAGAATGATTAAAATTAAAATAATGAACATCACAATTTTTTCAAGCCGCAAAGCCGAAAAAAGGTTTTTATTCATCCGCATCCAATCCCTTGCATAATAAGGGAAACCAAGACTTTCCTGCAGGGATTCTGCAATTTTATCCGCACGATCTATATCATCTACACGAATTTCAATTCCGCTCACTTTTTCCTTCATCGAAAAAAACTTTTGCGCTGACTGGATAGAAATAAAAGCCAGACTAGAATCATATTCAAACATTCCAGATTCAAACAAACCCGCTACCTTAAAAAGCTTGATTTTCGGAACCAGCCCCATAGGAGTTAAATGGGATGCAGGGGCAACCATTGACACCGCATCATCCATTTGCACACCCAGTTTATGCGCCAGTTCCTTCCCTAAAATTATCTTTTCACGGTAAGGACCTGAAGCAACATTCTTATTTTTTCTCAACACCGCTATTTCACCTCGAATCATGTTCTTCTCAAGATCCGAAACCATTGCTTCTCGGTTGGGGTCAACCCCGCGAATAACCACCCCTGAAGAATTACCACCAAAAGTCAGCATCACTTGATTTAAAATAAAGGGCGCCGCGGCCTTTACTCCTTTAACCTCCATTACCTTTTTCAAAACAAATTCGAAATTATCCATTCCGGACCGGGTAATATTGGTCACTACTATATGACTGTTTGTTCCGAGAATTTTATCTCTAAGATCTTTTCCAAAACCGGACATTACAGCAATGACAACGATTAACGCCATCACTCCCAAAGCTACACCACCAATGGATATCCAAGTGTTGAGGGAAATAAACTTTTGCTCACGTTTGGCTTTGAGATGACGCAGGCTGACAAAAAGTTCAAAGGCCATATAAGGGGTGAATCAAGGACTGGTCCCTGACTCCTTTTTTAATTGAGGGAAAAGAATCACATCACGGATAGAAGGGCTATCGGTGAACAACATAACCAACCGGTCAATACCAATTCCTTCTCCAGCCGTGGGTGGCATACCGTATTCAAGGGCACGTATAAAATCATTATCCATCCAGTGCGCTTCATCATCACCCGCCTGACGTTCCGCTACCTGCCCTTCAAATCTCTTCTTTTGATCGATAGGATCATTCAACTCAGTATACGCATTGGCTATTTCCTTGCGACCAATAAACAGTTCAAATCGTTCGACCAAATCAGGATCATCTTCCTTTTTTTTGGAAAGAGGAGATAATGCTAAAGGATAGTCTATAATAAAAGTGGGTTGCGACATATTAGGTTCAACAAAATGATCAAACAGTTTTGCCAGAATTTTGTCATGGCTATCTTTTTTTTCCAGCACCACTTTATTTTCCAAAGCAAAGGCTACGGTCTTTTGCGGGTCATTTAAATGTTCTTCCGAAACACCACCGATTTCAATCAAAGATTGTCGAAAGGTGCAACGCCGAAAGGGCTGAGAAAAATCGATCATCTCCGTCACGGATTCTCCATCCACAATACTGGTATATGGAAACTTAAAATTATTTTCAGGAAAAACTTTTTCACATATAAAGCGGAATAGATCTTCAGTTAAATCCATCAGATCGTTGTAATCAGCATATGCGGTATAGAACTCGACCATTGTAAATTCAGGATTGTGCTCGGTAGAGGTACCTTCGTTACGAAAATTTCGGTTGATCTCGTAAACTCTTTCAATCCCTCCTACCACTAGACGCTTTAGATAAAGCTCCGGTGCAACTCGAAGGTAAAGGTCCATATCCAACGCATTGTGATGGGTTTTGAAAGGCCGAGCCGTTGCCCCCCCCGGGATGGACTGCATCATGGGAGTTTCAACCTCGAGATAATCTCGATCATTTAAATAATCACGAAGAGCAGATATAATTTTGCTACGTAGAATGAAAACTTTTTTAACATCCGGGTTAACGATTAAATCGACATAACGTTGTCTGTAACGCAACTCAACATCTTTCAATCCATGCCACTTTTCCGGAAGGGGTAGTAAGGATTTGGACAATAAAGTGGTCTTAGTTGAAAACAGGGTCAACTCACCTGTTTTTGTTTTAGATACCCTTCCCTCAACCCCAATGATATCTCCGATATCAAACTTTCCAAATAATTCATAAGCTTCTTCACCCAATGCATTTTGATTGATAAAAACCTGTATCTGTCCGGTGGAGTCCTGAATATTTACAAAAGTGGTTTTACCATGTTTGCGCCGTGT
>Ga0209019_1000856_pt1 | contig 15395 bp, 15 predicted proteins | sample METZYME_3_300m_FD_187549 | JGI IMG/M metagenome (GOLD analysis project Ga0209019, IMG submission 187549) | Marine microbial communities from oxygen minimum zone in mesopelagic equatorial Pacific - METZYME_3_300m (SPAdes) (version 2) | ecosystem: Environmental > Aquatic > Marine > Oceanic... | reverse complement strand
GGACCAAGACAAATTTCACGCGTCCGTCACCTTCTCTCCGGAATTATACGTACGGTTGAGAGACCAAAAATCGTCTTTTACGTTCAAACCTAAATTTCGTGGAGATTCTGTCGATAGTCGACGCAATCTTGTCGACATCCAAGATCTCAGTTGGGTAGACGTGAAAGATTCCATCGAAACGAGAGTCGGTATTCGGAAAGATTTCTGGGGTGTGACCGAAACATTCCATAGGGTTGACATCATCAATCAAACGGATCTGGTCGAGAGCTTCGATGGCGAAGACAAACTCGGCCAACCCATGATCAACCTCTCGTTTGAAGGGAACTGGGGAACCATCGACGCGTATGCCTTGCTTGGGTTTCGGGAACGCACGTTCCCTGGAAAAAATGGGAGGCTGCGTGGTCCTATTCCCATTGACCTCAACTCCGCTGAATACGAATCAGGTGCGAAGAACCGGCGCATGGACTTTGCGATCAGGTGGAATCAAGACTTCGAGAACACACAACTAGCGCTTTCGCATTTCTCGGGTACCAGCAGAGAACCAGAGTTCTTATCGGTAGTAAGAGAAGGCTCGCCGAGTTTGACGCCGTATTACAGTGTTATCGAGCAAACGGGAATCGAGCTCCTATACATCATTGGCGGAATGGCCGTGAAACTTGAAGCAATCAGTCGTTCGGGCCAAGGCGAAAGATTTTCGGCAGCAACGGCGGGGTTTGAGTACACGCAAGTAGGAATATTTGATACGAGGCTCGATTTGGGTTGGCTGATGGAAATCAATCATGACGATAGACAGCGGAGCTCTCCAATAGCCGTCGGAACACGACTAACGTTCAACGATCTCTATGACTCCCAAATTCTTTCCGGCGTGCTGTGGAACGAAGATTCTGGGGAAACCAATGTATTTGTTGAAGCGTCCCGAAGGATTGGGGGTTGCTGCAAACTCTCTCTCGAATCCTTGTATTTTAACGGCGGACTGACAACGAACGGAGACAATCAGATGTACGAATATATTCGCGACGACGACTTCGTGAGACTCGAATTTATCTATTTCCTGGGAAGCTGACTGTATGCGCAAAATGTTTGACGCATCGTGGATCGCGGAAACCATTATCCGCCACCGACTTTGGTGTATTGCCTTTTCGCTGATCGTGCTTTTGGGATTGGGTCTAGGCCTCCCAAATCTCAGATTCTCGCCGGATATGGAACAGTTCTTCCCCGAAAATGATCCCAATACCGAGACCCATTTCGAGATTGAAGAGACCTACTCGACGATGGACAACTTGGTCATTGCCATTGGTGTTGAAGACGGGACCGTCTTCACCCCTCGAACATTAAATTTAATAGAAGAGTTAACCGAAAAAAGTTGGCGGGTTCCGTACTCTTTGCGGATTGACTCGATAACAAACTACTCATACGTATCCGCAATAAACGATGACTTGTTTGTCGAGCCGTTTATTGAGAATGCCATCTCTTATGATCGTGAAATCATCGACCAAAAAGAAACCGCAATAGAAAGTGAAGAACTCGCATATGGAGCGGTCATCTCAAGAGACAAGAAAACGGCCGTTATTAATATCGTACTTGATCCGCCAAGAGACGATATAGAAAAGGAATACAAGGAATCGGTCGAATACGCGATGAGTTTTCTTCGGGAGGCTGAGGACAGTTATCCGGAAATTGAATTCAAAATATCTGGAATCGTATACGTCGAGTATCTCAGCCCCATTCTGATCAAAAGTCAGGTGCCGTTTTTAATCCCTGCGCTCTTGGTCGTTATTTTGCTAACCCTCTATTTGCTTCTCAGAAGTGTCGTCGCCGTTGTGGGCTCATTCTTTGTCATCGTGGTTAGCGTGATTAGTTCCATGGGCGCTGTCGGTATTATCGGTGGAACGGTAAGTCAGCCATTTATTATGGTGCCGATTCTCATCGCCACGCTAGCCGTCGCTGATTGTGTGCACTTGTTCCTTTTATATTTCCAACACCTAGATTCACCGGGTAGTGGCAAGCCCGCCATCCTAGAGAGTCTTACCTTGAACTTGCAGCCACTTTTTCTCACGTCGATAACCACGGCAATTGGATTCCTATCTCTTAATTTGACGCCTATTGTGCCGCTACAAATGATAGGCAACGGCATTGCCGTTGGCGTAACGTTGGCATTTGTTTTCACTATTTTCTTGTTAGCGCCACTCGTGAGTTTCGTCCGTATAACGAAACCAAAACAAGTCAATAGGTATAAGACTCTTTCCAATAGGCTGGGTCGATTTAGCCTAAATAATCATAAGCGCTTTTTTTTTATGATCCCGGCTGCCGCATGTCTTCTCATGCTCTTCATCCCGTTAAATCAAATCAATGATAACCCCCTAAAATTCTACTCTGAGCGGTATAGCAGCCTGGCAGCCGATACTGCGTGGCTTAGTGAACGACTGGGCGCGACGTTTCCGGTCAGTTACGAACTTACCGTCTCGAATGAATCCGTTTCTGACCCGGAGTTTTTGTCGCAGTTGGATAAGTTTTCGGAGTGGCTGGCGTCGAATAAGGAAGTCCTCCACGTCTACTCCCTATCGAGAATCATGAAGAACCTCAATCGGACCCTCCATGGGGGTGATCAGGAATGGTATGCGGTCCCCGAAGAATCCGATTTAAGTGCGCAATATCTCTTCTTCTATGAAATGTCCTTGCCCTTTGGTCTTGATTTAAATAACTCGATTAGTCAGGACAAAAAATCCACCAAGGTTGTCGCGTCACTGATCGAAATGGGTGCCAAGGATTACCGCGAATTCGACGAAAAAGTGAACGAATATGTCCAAGCGAATATGCCCCGAGGGATGGTCTCGACGGGATCAGGAATGAGGACCATATTTGCCTTCTTGGGTAACGTGATTGCGACCCAACTCTTTTATGCGCTTGGTATCGGCCTAGTACTCATAACCGTGACCATCACATTGTTCTTTAGGTCCCTCCGTTACGGAAGCATTACCGTATTGACGAACTTATTGCCCATTGGAGTTGCGTTTGGTATCTGGGGTTTGGTAAGCGGTGAAGTCAATATGCTGGTATCTCTAGGAATGGGGACCACGTTGGGGATTATCGTGGACTTCACGGTTCACTTTTTAAGTAAGTACCTTCTCGCAAGAAGAGAAAAGAATTTGACGCCCGAGGAATCTGTCATGTTCGCGTTCGAAACCGTCGGATTTGCTCTGATAATTACCACGCTTAGTTTGTGTTTCGGATTTCTTGTTCTATTGCTAGCTTTCTTCGAACCACTTCATGGTTTTGCATTGTTCTCTTCCATCGCATTTGTCTCGGCGTTACTGATCGACCTGTTCCTCTTTCCGGCCTTGTTGATGAAGTGGGACAAGCAACATGCCACCTAAACAGAGAATGTTCGTTAGTAAGTCGGCGAACAGAGCATATGTTCGGTGCAGTTCCACAGCCAAACATGGCATCGGATTAGGATGGTAGAGACGTCGTACTAGCCGTCGTCGATGAACTCGAACGGTCTAGCCTCCGCTCTTTTCTCCGCAAGGCCCCCCGACCATATCGACGGAAGTCGGGATCGATCCCTTCGTCAGGTTCATATGTATGCGGTGGTGTCGAGACGCCAGCGTATTCCACCGCACGACACGTCCTTGTGTGATGTTTGTAACCGGCGTAATCCAACCATTCGTTGTCATTCACAGACTCAGTCCTCTCGATTCCATGCGCTACCGGCCCAGTCCGTAGGCTCGCCTTTCCCGGGGATAGGTACTTCTCTTATGCGCTCAGGAACGTCGTCATATTCAAGGCGTAAAGCCTTGCAGCAAACCGCGTGCAGGTTGTAACCCATGGTGTGATAGGTCAATTCAAGGATGTCTTCGTCAGAGAGGTGGGAGTGCAAGGCTTCAAACAGTTCATCGGATGCCCTCCCTCCCTGTAAAACCAATGCGTCCACCCAAGCCAGTATTGCGCGTTCCTTAGCATCGAAAACATCTGAGACTTGCCAATGAGGGATGGCAGCGACTTGTTCGTCGCTAATGCCGAACCGGCGGGCGGCTTTGCAGTGTTGAGAAAACACGAATTGGCTGGCTTGGGTATACCCAGTGCGCATGAGCGCAAGCTCACGGACAGTATCATCCAATTGACTGACGCCTTTATCGGCAAACATGCCAAACAAGGCAAAGTGACTGGTTGCGTGATCAAAAATGTAAGGTACCAAGGCAAACACCGTCCACCAGTTGCCAGGTGTGCCCGTCGCCGTACCTGGCGCCTCAACTGGATCTCGTTCACCGAATATCGCCTCGTAATACTTCAACACGTTTTGTGGAGCTTCGTCTTTTGGAACTTCTCTTAGTCTTGGCATATGGATTCCTCCGGTTGTTGCAGCTTTCGTTCTGCTGAATTGAGCGCTATCCGCTATCCGTTGCAGAAAAACCTATCGATTGAAATGTTGTTGACTTATCAGAACATAGTCAAAGATATTGACTCCAGGTGGTCAAGAATGAACCCCGCACGGAGTGGCGTGTGAATTGGACAGTTCTTCGAGCACTCGTATCGTTTATCCAATACCGGGAGAAACTCATGCCGACTAATGAGAAGTTCGAGATCAGGGGTATCAACCACTTGGCCTTAGTATGCAGAGACATGAAAAAGACTGTGGACTTTTACTCCGGGGTTCTCGGGCTCCCGCTAACTAAGACTATCGAACTTCCCCACGGCGCGGGCCAGCACTTTTTTTTCGACATCGGCAAAGGGGATTCCTTGGCATTTTTCTGGTTTCCAAACGCGGCGGAAAGCCAGCCTGGGATCACGCATGCAGAGGCACTCGTAGGTCATGGCGATATTACTTCGGCGCACGCATCGATGAACCATGTGGCTTTCGATGTTCCAGAAGACAAGATTGAGGAATACCAACAAAAACTGAAAGCGGCAGGTGTTGAGATTACCGACGTCGTCAATCACGATGATTCGGAAACTCAGTCGAGCCCATCGATTACGGACACCACCTTCGTGCGTTCTATTTATTTCAAGGACCCAGACGGGATCTTATTGGAATTTGCGGCCTGGACCAGAGACATGAACGAACAGGATGTTAATTGTGAACCCAGAAGCGTCAATCAGGCGTGAAGCTGGATGCCCCCGTCATGCAGGAAGAAGAACTAGTCGAACGCATTAGGGTTTTGCTCCCGAGCATAACCGAACATGCAGCGCAGGCTGAACAAGAGCGCAAGCCGGTGGATTCTGTGATGAAGTCCCTTGAGGACGCAGGGGTCTATAAGTTCTTTGTACCCAAGAGATATGGAGGGTATGAATTCGGTCTCGAAACTTTCATGGATATTGGCGTAATGCTCGGTGAAAGTTGCCTATCTACAGCCTGGGTGACGACGTTCTGTATGGAACACAACTGGTTGCTCAGCTTGTATAACCGAGAAGCTCAGGACGATATTTTTGGGAAACAACCGTACATCATTGCACCGGGCGCTCTCGCGCCTAAAGGTACGGCAACCCCGGTAGACGGCGGTTATCGTATAAGTGGTCGCTGGGAATGGGCTACTGGCGTGATGCATGCGGATTGGGTGATGGTAGGCGCGTTAACACCCACAGAGGACCCCAAAAAACCTGATCTATGTATGTATCTCATCCCCCGCGACGAAGTGAATGTTATTGATACTTGGCACGTTGCCGGGATGGTGGGTACAGGAAGCAACGATATTGAGGTTGAAGACGTATTCGTGCCTGGGCACCGCAAGCAGAGCATTGTTGATATGCGCGATGGCTCAAGCCCCGGCGCACTATTTCACGACTCGCCGATATATAAGATGCCGATGATGCCAGTGTTGGGGTTGACGGCTGCGGCGCCTGCGGTGGGTGGTGCACGTCAGGCCGTAGCACTATTCAGGGAACGGCTACAAGAACGCAGTGTCTACGGTACGGCAGATAAGCAAAGCCAAAGGGCGATGGCTCAGGCTCGTTTGGGTCACGCCCAAGTTGCGGTGGAGACTGCGGAAGTTGCTTTAAAGAATATCGCCCGAACAGTGGTGCACTGGGGCGAAAGCGGTAAACCTTGCCCGGAAATCGAACGTGCGCATCTGCGCTTAAAGATTGCTCATGTGGTTAGGGAAGCCCGGGATGTCGTGCGGGACGTTGTCGAAGCCAGCGGTTCTCACGCACATTTTCTAACTAGTCCATTGCAGCGGACCCTTCGCGATATGCACACACTGTCTGCCCACACCGTGTTCGATCTAGACGTTGGTGGCGAGCTTTACGGTAGACTCTTACTGGGATTGCCAGCTAACGCGCCGGTGTGAGCGATTAACAGGCGCTTAGGCCGCTAGGCCAGTCGACTCAAGGGTAGGATACGAGGCTAAACTGAGCGGCGGCGCTGTGGATCTTGGATATGGCGAATTCGGTATGGGCAGCTAAAGGGCCTCTCGGCAATCGAAATTTCCGCTTAATTTTAGGTGGCGCTGCCATAGGCCATCTCTTGATGCCTCTTCAGTTCGTGACTCAGATCCTCTGGGTGCAGGCCCATGCACCGGAAGATGTCTGGTTAATTCTGGTTGCCGTGATTGGGGCGAGTCGAGGCGTTGGTGCACTGACTTTTGGTTTGTACGGTGGAGCGCTCGCCGACCGCTTCGACAGGCGCAAACTTTTGCTGACGACCCAAGCTCTACTCGTACTGATGACCATTGGTATTACTGGTTTGATGTTGGGTTCGGATGGCGGAACTGTTGGTTTCGTCTTTTTTTTCCTACTCACTTTCTTGAGTGCAGGGCTACAAAGCATAGACATGCCGACTCGCCTCGCGATCGTACCGGATATTCTCGGGCCGGATCTCACGCCGGCTGGAATGTCGCTCAACCAGGTTGCGGGGCAGCTTGCGATGCCGATCGCTCTGATCGGAATGGGCTTCATCATCGATTCACTCGGGTTCGGTGGCGCATACGGGTTGAGTTTGATCGGGCAATTCGTAGTGATCCTATTTCTCGCTCGAATGAGTGAGCGCATGCCCTTCGCGGAGCCTCGTAAGCAGCGCGGAGTATACGGTTTTGGCGAGGCGATTAAGGACGTTCGGGACGGCTTGGCATACGCGCGCGGTCACAAGGTGGTGCTCTGGGTCATCGTTTTGCTCGTCACGATGATGGGGCTTGGTATGCCGGCGGTCGGTAATCTGGGCCCAGCTTGGATTACGACCGTGATCGGCGTTGAGATACGCGATCTAGGTTGGGTCATGATGACGTGGGGGCTGGGTTCACTGGTGGCAGCACTTTTGATGACCCGATTTGCCTCTATCCCTAGACGAGGTCTCGTAATTGGTGGGGGAGCATTGCTTTTTGCCTTGTCGTACGTGGTGTTCACGATCGACAACACCGTGGCAAATGTCGTTATCGGTAATTTTGGGCTTGGGGCAGGCATGACGACTGCAATGGTTTCAAGCACGATCCTAATTCAGCAACTCGTGCCGAATGAAGTTCGCGGTCGAATCATGGGTATCCTGCAGCTCAATATGGGATTCGCCCAGTTGATGACAATGCCGGTTGCAATCCTAGGCCAGTGGCTAACCTTGCCCGTACTTTTTCCGGGGCTCGCCTTGGTCACGCTTGGCGCGATATTGCTAGTTCTAGCGACTCGCCGGCAGATCTTGCGTGCATGATCCGGCCGTCGTAGACACGCTAGATTACCTAGGTGGGTAGGGGCCTGGTGTATTGCCTTGGGTGTTTTCGACAAAGGCATGCAATGGCTGCCATATGTCGGGGTGAGACAGTGACTCACTGTGCTCACCCACGTAGCGTGCAATGTCGGGTGCTGTGTTAAGCCGGTCGATGAAGAGATCGGTCTCCTTCGGCGGAATCACGCGGTCAACGTCGGCTCGAATAATCAAGGTTCGACTGGGTAACTCATCAATCGCTTTCGCTACGTCGAACGGATGGCGAAGCATCCAACGAATCGTTGAAGAGGGTATCCAGCGGTACCGGACTGTTGCGACGTCGGCCACACTGCGGAATGGACTCATTAGGATCAAGGCATCGGGGTGTTTCTCGGCGGCTGTGTGAACCGCGATAACACTACCGAGACTGCGTCCGAATACGAGTAGTGGTCGGTCTTTGCCGTATCCCGCTCGTGCGAAATCGACTACAGCTTCGGCATCGGCAAACATCCCAATCTGGCTGGGCTTGCCCTCGCTGTCGCCGTAGCCACGGTAATTGAAAAGGATTGAGGTGGCAGGTAACGATACGAAGTGCGACGTCGATTGCGATAACTCCTCGCCGTTGCCGCCAAAATACACGAGCAACGGTCCCTCGGAATCTTTATTGATAACCCAACCCTTAAGCTGCAACGCGCCGCTGTTGAGGGAGACGGTTTCGATGGCGGGATGCGTCGGATACGCAGTGACGGGACTTGGAAAAAACAGCAGACGTTCCTGCATGAAATACAACAGGCTGCACACGCCAATATAAAAGAGCGCCAAAGCACCGATTATTGTGAGTAAAGTCATCCTGAGCATTCGGCTCCGTCAGGCTATCGTGTATCGGCCCGATTAAAGTTATGTTGAAGTTTGGGATTCGTCAAAGCATGTGTGAAGGGTGTCTTTGCCACGTTGACGGATGCGGCTGGAGCGACTCGGTTAGCCGTCGATCTTTCGGTGGCGGGAGAGGGCCTTAAGTCTCTCCTTTAGCTTCCATTCTTGCGTATCAACTTCTCGATGCTCTTTTTCTAACTCTCTAAGACTCTGTCTTTCTTTGTCGGATAACCAATGAGTGCGTTCGACAACTTTCAATCGGCTATGTATCTCGAGAGATCGTTCTTGGTTCTGTTTTATTTCTTCTCTTAGTGCGTCTATTTCAGTGTGTGTTGGTTCTTTCATTCCACCAATCCCCCGTTCTTCCAAGTCTCTGTTTGCACATTGACAGCTTCTCGGCGGCAATTGTTGTCCCGTATTGGCGGATCAAACCAACAGTTAGTTTTGGTGTTGGTGCTGTAACCAAGCGCACGCATACAAGCCTCAACTTCGGTAGTGTGCTTTTCTGCTACCGCTATATCTCTTCTTTCGCATTGTCGAAGATCCACGATCGCCTCGTTGACGCTAGCCCCGGATCTGACATAACCGGGATACTGATCTTCTATCCATCCCGTAGAGGCGCACCCTGCAACTTGCAGGAGTAATAGTGCTAGAAGCCACCTGTAGACCAAAAGCATCGTTTTCTCCTCATTCGACGACTCTGAACTCAGGTCACTCAGATTCCCAAGGTCGGTGCAAGTTACGACTTAGAACGAGATATGTCACTTGGTTCACATCGAGAACCTACTCAAATTGCAGACGCTCTATTTATGTAGAAGGAAGGGGCATGGTCTCCTGCGTACGGGTCATTTGGGAGTAGGGGAGAAAACTCTCCAGAGGCATACGAAACCCGTTTTCTTGTTTACCCAGTGTTTACCTGACGGAATATGTCTAAAGAGAGTCAACAATATAAACCTCTAAGACATTGATTTACCAGGAGTTAAATGGATCCGCCTGCTGGGCTCGAACCAGCGGCCGGCTGATTAACAGTCAGACCTCGGGACCCGCCAAAGCAAGTCGTTAGTTCAAAACGATTTCCAATGTCTTCGTTTGAGGGGCGAGTCACTCATATTCAGTTCAGCGTGTGGTTGGTACCCGAGTATTTCTGTATCAGGGCCGTCTTAACCTTGGCGTAGAAAGAGCGTCTGGCCTAAGCAGCTTGACGCGGATTTCGGCGCCGTCGACGGTGCCGTTTTCTACTGGACCCGCCGTCGCGTTGACTGTCAGTTTGGCCGGCAGCCGTCAGCGTTTTCCTTCGACCGGCCTCCTCGAGGTCGAGCTTCGTAAGCGCTGTGTCAAAGTGTGCGAGTGTCAGGCGAATCAGTTTTTCGACCGCTCGCAATCGCGAAACTTCGGAAGGATCGACTAACGACCATGCGACACCACTAGCACCCGCGCGAGCAGTGCGGCCGATGCGGTGCACGTATCCCTCCGGTTCGTGTGGCAGCTCGAAGTTGATAACGTGCGAGACTCCTTCGATGTCCAAGCCGCGAGCAGCGATATCGGTCGCCACTAGCACCCACGTCCGCCCCTTCTTGAAATCGGTGAGCGCGCGCTGTCGCGCCGACTGAGACTTATTGCCGTGGATAGCGTCTGCACTTATCCCTGCAGCACAAAGCTTTTTTGCGACTTTGTTAGCGCCGTGCTTCGTGCGCGTAAAAACGATGGCCCGAGACAAGGACTTGTCATGAAGCAAGGTCTGAAGCACTTCTAGCTTATCCGGGGTTTCGACCATGATGACTCGCTGATCGATTTTTTTGACTGTGGGTTGTTTTGGAGACACGTCTACCCGAATCGGGTCACGCAACATGTTGCGAGCTAACTGCGACACATCCTTTGACATGGTGGCTGAAAACAGGAGCGACTGGCGCGATCTCGGCGTTTGTTGAACGATGCGCTTTACGTCACGGATGAACCCCATATCGAGCAACCTATCCGCTTCGTCAAGCACCAGGACGCAAATCATGGACAGGTCCACGTACCCTTGGCCTACCAGATCCAGTAATCGTCCCGGCGTGGCGACCAGTACATCGACGCCTTTTTGTAATTGACGAACTTGCGGATTCTGACCGACGCCACCGAAGATGACCGTACTTCGAAGCGATGTGTTTTTGGCGAATTTTTCTAGCTCGGTATGAATCTGTAATGCCAGCTCACGCGTGGGCGCCAATATCAGCGACTTTGGTTGCCGTGGTCGCGCGGGCTCGTTTGCTTCGTCTAGCCGTTGTAGCAAAGGCAACCCGAATGCGGCCGTTTTGCCGGTACCTGTCTGCGCGACGCCCATCAAGTCGTGGCCGTCTAAAAGGTGAGCGATCGACTTCGATTGAATCGGTGTTGGCTGCTCATAGTCAATGTCCTGCAAAGCAGAGAGAAATGCGCGGGAAATTCCAAGCGCGGCGAACGATTGTGTCAAGATTGTTTTCCTTCGCGTGCCCGGCATACCTCGCCCTGGCACTACGTACTGCCGTCATTCTCAAGCACGAAGAAGAAAAACGGAATGAAGAGGGTGTCGACAGACATCAGAGAATCCGATGTGACGCGCTCGACAAGCGCGCGCACATTGATGTTTTGCGTACGCGAAGTCAAGCTTTTAGAGGCGCTGTTGTAGCACCTGCTTTCACCCCAAAGTGGGAAGTGGCGGCTAGCGCAGGTCTTCCAACTTCGGTCGATTGAAGGCGGCCTTGTAGGGATAATCATCGCCTACGACCTGCGTCGGACAATTTCCCGCGGGTGGAACGATCCAATCACACCCCGGTGTGTTTTCCGGTCCGTCCAACCAGCATTGCACGACTTCCTCGTAATCTTCGGCCAGGCTTCCTGGATCCTTCGGCGGCATATGCTTGTTTGGATCCCAATGGTCGCCCACGAACTCCTCCACAGTTTTCATCCCCATCCGATGACACCCGAAACAACCGTTGCCCTCGATGCGAATCGTGCGCATATCCCAGTCACTGCCACCGATCACGTAATAGGGCGGATTGCGCTTTCGCTTGCGCCCCGTCACCTTGGGCACAACCGGTTGGCTCCCCGGGTGCTCCAGGCGTGCTCCATCGATGAATGCGTGATGCACAAATGGATCAGATTGGTGGCAGGCCACACATTGCGTTCGTCCGGGCGTCGCGTAGGCAATATTGAAGGCTTCCGGTTCATCTACACCGGGTAGCCCGCCCAAAAGCCGGTTGGTCTTAGGATCGACATAGGTGTAGTCCGAGTTGTCGCCACTCTCGAAAAATGCGGTCGCACCCGTGACTGTGTTGTAGCCGATCATCTGTACGGAGTCCGGCATGTCGTACCCAACGACGTCATCGCGCCCGTCGTGACGACAGAAGCTCACCCAGACGACGTGCGGCAAGGGTTCGCCGTTTGCCGACAAGCCTTCGTAGCGACCAACACTTGAACCCGACATGCAATCGCCGATCTGCAGGCTCGGATTATCACACTGGTGTAATCCTGGATCACCAATTGATTGGACACCATCGACGTAGACTGGCATCTCAACATTGGCCCCGCAATCTACGCGCGGTGGGACACCGAGCGCCGGTTCGATCATTTTGGCGTATGCGATGGGGGTGCCTTTCGTGCCGTGGAAGTTGTTGACCGGCTCGCACGCTAGCCCATGCGGATCCGCAACCGCGATTCGCACAAGGTCAATGTCAATCGCGAAGACCAGAATGCCCGCTATACCGATAGAGGCGATAACATTGCGTCTAAAATATCTCGTCATGATTCGTATTCTAGTAGATCTTGGCTAACGGGCACGTTCATCAAGACTATTCCCTGGGCCTCTCGCCGAGACCTGTCATGGCTCTTACCTCGGTTAGACTTAGTGGAATAGTATTTACGCTAGACACTTTTTCTCCACATAGGAAAACCGTCTATTCCACCGGTTACCTGGCGTTTAGAGCCGCCAGCACGCCGGACAATATGTTGTCTTTCTCTCTCTTCGTAATATTCGTCCAGGCGAAGGGCTTGCAACCGAAAGAGTTTGACAGAATCACATCGAAATCTTCTTGTTGCAGCCGCTGCATGCTTTCGATCATCAGCGCAGTATTCTTTTTGGACACCCAGAATTTCCATTCACCCTCCACCGGGACAAGGGTATCGCCGATGAAAAGGTATCGGTGTTTGCCGTTTTCCCAGATGTGGCTGAACGCTCCCAGCGTGTGACCGGGTGTCGGCACGATTTTGAGATCGGGTAATATCTGGGTCGACTCCATCGGCAGCTTTTCGGCGATGGCGACTGTCTTGTGGCAGGCTTTCGCTTCGATGGCACTGCAGATAATGCCAAGCCCCAGGGCCTCAGTGTTTTTAGCCATGCCCGCTTTGGCCATGTGTCGGTCATGAATATAAATCTGAGCGACACCACCATGTTCCTCAAGTAACGGGATTTGAGCAGAGATATCACTGCTTCGCCCCATCAGAATGTTGCCATCCTTGCGTTTCAGCAAATAGGCAAAACCTGCTTCTTCACCAGATTGAAGCAGCCATAGATCAGGGTAAATCTGTTTCATGATAAATTCCCTGTAGAGGTTTTATAGGCTTCGGATTAGACGAAACAGTAGCCTCTTTGTGTCTTCTGGAGGTTACCATTCCGCCTAATAGTTGTTGAGTTAAAGCACTTGGGGGAAATAATTGGCTGGTAGTACGATCGTTGAAGTAGTCCCACCCGAACTAGAGGACGCCGTGGAAGCAGCCATCGCATTTATCAACGAAAAACGCGATGGAAAGTTTCAGCTGACGGGGTTGGTGGCCGCGCCGGAGTCGTCGGGTTTTCCACAGCGAGATTCAGTAGAACTTGGTCTTGTGCTGTGTGACGGTGATTTGTGCATCCGCGAACAGGTGTGTATTCGGCAGGATGGAGAAAATTACGAAGTGTCGAAAATCGAAACGGCTGACCCGCAGATTCCACCACACCTCGATCCCCCTGCCGGTATCCGTTCTAATTGGCTAGACGATCAGTTGCAGAAGTATTCTTTCGTTCTACTCCTTTATTACCGTGGTTTATGGTGACCACCATGTCGCTCCGAGTTACGGAGCTTCGGCGAATCCGGCGTCCTCGAAAAAATTCGTGAGGTAGGAGGCGAAGTTTTTGCCTTGACCAGTGAACCTCAAAGTCTTGCCAGCGAAGCTGAGGAAGCTTGGGGGATAGGCTTTGCATCGATCGGTGATCCGCACCACGAGATCCGTGATACTTGCCAAGAACGAGGTATCGTAAACGTCTTCTCGAATCCGGACTTTGGTCATCTGGACTCGAGACCCTGGGCTAGTCACCTAAAAGGTTATTTCCAGCCAGCGGTGGTTGCGATCGCATCGAATAGCCGCGTGTTATATCGGTGGCGCTGTCGTCCTACTCGAAAAAATATGAGTGGAGCCGGTCAGCGACCTACCGCGGAATATGTTTGGTCGCAGGTAGAAAACCAGCGCGTCCAAGGCACGAAAGATGTGGAGTTGGATGAGTCGCCCGAGTTCGCCCTCACCGATGTGAGCTGGTTTACGTTTCTGTCGATTATGCTGGCACACGGATGGTTCATTCGACCGAAAGCGTTCCCGCTAGCGCGCATGGGTGATAAACGGTCTGCCAGGCCCAGTCGAATGAGACGTCGAATTGCGCTTTTTGTCGCAGCGTGGGCTGTCGCTTTTGTAGTGTTCCCAGTGGGATGGGTAGTTTCGAGTCTGGTCTTATGGGGAGCATTGGTGTGGCCAGGCATAGCGACGGTGAATCGGCAATTCCAAAATATTTCGGAGGCTGAACCGCCGCTGAGGTCGTAACGGTCAGAGATGCTGCAGTATCGGCACCGTGATGGCGGCACCGCCCAGATCCTCGATTCGCCCGAGCAGCGCTTCGCGACCCCCTTGGCAATCTTCCGGCACCGGCCCGACATCGCTCGCGACCATGGGTCGATATCGAATGTCCCTAATCGACTTGCTCACATCCAAACCCTACTCAAATTGCAGACGCTCTAGTTTATGTAGGTGGGTAAGGGGCGTGGTCTCCTGCGTACGGTTGTTACGTTCTTGCGAATGTGATGTTCTTGTCTGTCCTATCGGGAGGGAAAATGATGAATCGAATTAATGCTTTATGGAATCTCGCAGTAGCGATAGCGATTGTTGCGACGGGATACGGGTTTGCTGCACATCACGAGAGTGGTGAAACTGCTACTAACGAAGGGGTTGCGGGTAGTCCCTCTAATATTTGGACGTACCAAGCGATAACTTTCAAAGATGGGCAGGGGCCGAGTTTTCGTCAGGGACTTAGTGAATTTATGCAATCAGATTTGGGGAAAAAATTTCCAGGGACAATTGGGTACAGCTGGATCCTATCTGACGGCGATGACCCCGCAACCCATGGCATGGTGATGACCTTTCCAAACGCTTCTGCATGGGGGAAGTGGAATACTACGTTCTTCACAGGTGGAACCAGCGAGGCTCAGGAATGGGGGCAGATCTATTTCAATTCGGTAGATCACGCGAGCACATTCACCCTCACGCAAGTCGTCTCTTGGGGCGAACCCGGTCAGTACGGGCTAACTGAGGTCATACCGTTTTATACAGCCAACCTTGCCGCTTTTACCGAGGCTTTCACTGGATTCATGGGTACTGAGACCGGCAGGAGCTTTCCCGGTCGCGTTGCTATACATCAATGCTCTTATTGCGGCGAACAGGAAGCCAACGCGATGTTTTCTGTCCAGCACAGTACACCAGAAGCTTTCGACGATTGGCGCGAAACTTCAGCCTCGTCAAAAGATTTTCAAGAATGGGTTCAGACCGCATTCGCGACGGCTAAATTTACCGGAAACAGTCTCATCGCAGCTTTGGATTTGTACCCGGTTAACTCAACTGCACTATTGCAGTAACGCCG
>Ga0209019_1000852_pt1 | contig 15423 bp, 3 predicted proteins | sample METZYME_3_300m_FD_187549 | JGI IMG/M metagenome (GOLD analysis project Ga0209019, IMG submission 187549) | Marine microbial communities from oxygen minimum zone in mesopelagic equatorial Pacific - METZYME_3_300m (SPAdes) (version 2) | ecosystem: Environmental > Aquatic > Marine > Oceanic | place... | reverse complement strand
GACGGACAGGTCGACCACAGGACTTTCTGGATGGATTCGGGTATCTTCCACAAGCTGCCAGGAGTCCCCGGTGTCATCGCTATATTGGACGCCGAGAATACACCCGAACCCTATGACACGATGCCTTTCGAGTCTCCTCCGGGATTCGAGCCTGAGGCGGTTCGCAGCGGTGAGATACACGGTGCTAACGACGCATGGGAGAGAGGGTACGCCGGAGAGGGCATAGTGGTCGCAGTCGCAGATACAGGAGTAGACTTCGGCCATCCTGATTTGAACGGCACCCAAGCCAGAGTTACAGACACTAAGTCGCCTTACGAGGGTTGGCCGCTTATGTTTGATCACAACAGCATGTACTACTGGCTGTTGTACGGCGATGCCTACCCTGCTAGAGGCACTTGGTACGCCGACACATCGATAATCGATTACGACAACAACACCGATGGACTGTTAGACGATTCCGAGTACAACATAACCGGCGTCAACGCCTCGCTATCGGGAGCTTACCACCTAGGGGAACACCCCGATTGGAGACTCATTGACAAGGCAGGCGGAGACGTACCCATCCTAGTGGTGGACGACAGGATATCAGGACTTTACGAGACCGTTTACCCCGACATCAACCGGGACGGGCAGTTCTCGAACGACGTTGCGATGCGCCCGGGAGAGGAGACAGCCGGCCTAGACACCGATGGAGACGGTCTATGGGATATCTCAGGGGGCTTGGTCTACTGGGTGGCCGATGGTACCAACGGAGTGCCTTACACAGACACCTACGCGGCACGCCACGGCTACGCAAATCGAATTCCAGGAGCAGGGAACCTGACTCTGTTCATGATTGAGTCGGGAAGCCACGGGACGCTTTGTGCCAGCGCGGTCGCCGCACAGGGGATTGTGAGTGACGGCAAGGTCCTAGGGATGGCTCCGAACGCTACCATATCCTCGATAGGCAACCACTACTCAGGTGGTCACGCGCTCGACGGCTGGCGCTTCATCGCCGAGGGCTACGACGGCGTCACCATAACTCAGGGTGACCAGCCCCACATCGGCTCGTTCTCGTTCGGATACTCTTCGATCGACGAGGCCGGTGCCGATGGCTACTCCTTGTATCTTGACTGGCTCACCCGGGTCTACAACGACAAAGCATCCTACTCCGTGGCCATAGGCAACGGCGGTCACGGCTTCGGCACTGCAAAGGTACCCGGTGCTGCCCACGGCATCTTCTCTGTCGGCGCCTTCAGCAGCCGCTCCAGCGACTCATGGGGGCAGAACGCACCCTGGTCTAACCGAGGCCCCAACGTGGTCGGGAGGATGGATCCGGACATCGTCTCTGTCGGATGGTCCGCTACTGGTGATGTGCCTCTGAACCAAAGGAGCAACGCGAACTCCGCCTGGGGCACCTGGGGTGGGACCAGTCTCGCCACTCCCATCGCAGCTGGACTGATGGCGCTGGTAGCACAGGCCTGGCAGACCAATCTTGGATACCACCCTGGGTCACAGGAGTTCAGGGACTTCGTGATGTCCACCTCCGACGACAGGGGCTACGAACCGTTCGTCCAAGGCGGTGGCTGGTTCAACGCGTCTCGTGCCACAGCCACCCTAGACGGGGCCAACGGAACCTGGTGGGCCAGCCCCGCTCAGTGGAACAGCGGTACCTTCCAAGGCAGCCACAGGGACGCCAACATCAACCTCATGCGGCCAGGGGAGTCGCAGGACGTCGACCTAGAGTTCGCCAATTATGGCGACACTGACGTCCTCCTGAGATTCACACCGACAGTCTTCGCCCCCTTGGAGCACACTGTGCAGGTGTGGGAGAGCCTAGGCAATGGCAGTGAAGAGGGGCTTAACGATTCATGGGACGGCCATCAAGGTAGCAGGCCCGACCTGTTAATCCCCCTGCACATCACAAACGGCACCACAAACAGGTTACCCATCGATACCTTGCAACTCAGAGCCAGAGCTACCATCGAGTACTCCGCGTTCGATGAGAATCAAGACCGCAGTTCGGAGGAGCGGGTGTTCTTGCAGATATACCGCTGGAGCGACGATGACGGAGACGGCATCTACGTCGAGGACTTCGACAACGACTCAATGGTCGATTCCGATGATTGGACCGAGTCGAGCGAGCTCGAAGAGGTGACCTACTGGTGGGAGAATGGTCCGAACGCCGAGGTCAGGGTCGGACTGCCCTTCGAGGATGCCAGAGACGGACTCTTCCTTGGGGTCTGGAACTACAACGGGCACCAGTCGGACGACCCTGTCAGGATCGAGATAGACTGGACCGCATTCGGTAGCACGGACGACGACTGGATTACTCTTCCAATCACCACCGTGGTCCCTGCCAATGGATCTGCATCGACCCAGCTGACGGTCTCGGTCCCTGCCGACGCCGAATCCGGTCTGCATCAGCACGGCGTTCTCATCGAGTCCTTCGAACTCGATCAAGGGGGCAACTTGACCTCGACGATACCACACAGGAACTGGACCCTCCCCGTGGTCACCAACGTGCCTTGGAGTGGCCCGTTCTCACTAGATGCGAGACCGCTGGACGGCAACGTGTCGAACCAGACCCTGTACGACGAGGAGTGGATAAGCGGGGCCACCAGATGGGACTGGAGGGCCGAGAGCGGCGACTGGCGCTTCCTCTCAGTCGAGTGGCCCGAGGAGTGGGACACCGGGGGAACAGCCATCCTCGATGTCGACTGGGAGGACAACCCGTACACCGACATCGACGTGCTATGGCTCTCAGAGATGCCGCACGGATATGCCGAGGACGACCCTGACGCCTATGGTGATTCGACTTTCTTCATCGAGTCGCGCTCAACCAACAACCACGCCGGTAGCGGCTCGCACAACTGGGGTACATTCACCGGGACCTCGCGCGAGATGTTCGCCGTCCCCGCCGAGCAGGGAGTCCACCAGATGGTACTGCACACCGCACTGCACGGTGTTTCGACCAACGATAACCCGCTCAACATCTCGGTCGGATACATAGCGGCCGAGGAATCAGGTTTCGAGCGTGTGGTGACGGATTGGGCCGAAGGCAGCGGAGTTGACGCGGTTCATGTGGTCTCGACTGTGCCACTGAACGTTGACTCGGTGTCTGCATACGGCTGGAGCCAGCCGGCACACTTCGATAACGAGACTGCCTTCCAAGATGTCTCTGGCGACAAGATGACGGCATCGTGGTGGCACAACATGACGGTCCAAAACTCCACCGAGCTGAACATCAAAATGAATGCTCACGAGGACTCAGACCTCGACCTGTTCCTGTTCCGCGACTCAAACGGCGATGGAACATTCTCCTCCGGTGAAGAGATAGCACGCTCGTGGTCAGGCTCCTCGGCGGAGACGATTAGGATAGTCGACCCCGAGGACGGCAATTACTCGGTCGCAGTGCACGGCTACTCCGTGCCGAGCGGGACAGTCCAGTTCTGGATCGACATTGAGGTCGTAGGAGGCGACGAACTCGTGATAACCGACCAACTCGCACTGACTAAGGGCGAGATAGACGCAATCTGGCCGAACGGCAGTGACACCCTCGCAGGACAGGTCCCGGCCTCAGCACTCCAGGTCAACCTCGCCTACGAGAGGCCGGAGACAGCCGGAATCTGGACCGGCTTCATCGACATCACCGTCGAAGGAGGAATCAGTCTGCGCTTGCCCTACACCTACGAGCTGGTGGAACTCGACCCTGAGGTGAGCTTCAGCGTACCGCCCAATCTCACACAGACAAATTCAGTGGTGCCGGTGAGGCTGCATGCTCTCGACACCGGAATCGGCTTCCGCCTCGACGACCTCAACTGGGAGTCGACTGATGAAGACACGAACGTCCCCGACGCCGATCTAGTCGAGGCCATCGACACAGTAGGCGCGCACCATAACCTGACTTCGATATGGAATAGCGGCAACCACTTCGCAATGCCCGAGAATGTTACCTTCCGAGAGGCCTGGGTCAACGCCACCCTGCCTGCAATCGAGCAGTGGCACGACTACCGAGCCACCCTGACAGACATCTCGAACAACTCCGCCGAGGCCTACCTCTCGGTGGCCTACGACGTGACAGCGCCCACGCTGTCCTTGTCAAACATACCCTGGATCACCAACCAGCAGAATCTCACTTACACCATCCAGACCGAACCAGGTGCGAGCCTATCCCACTCGGGCAACGAGGTCGAACTGGATGAGAATGGTCACGCCGTGCTCACCATCCAACTGACCGAGGCCGAAATCAAATCGAACGCGAACTCCACATTCTTCTACGTGCATGGGAACAGCGTCTTCGATGTGGCAGTCAGCGACGCCGCAGGCAACTCGTTCACTAGGGAGTTCACGGTGGTGTATGACCCCGATGCACCCAACGCAGACCTGCTCGATATTTCAGACCAAGCCGGGTTCCACTATACTCCAGCGCAGATTTCTACACCGGTGAACATGAGCGAAGGGCTGCTCACCGTCTCGATTCCAGTAGACATCCGCGACTGGTGCCTCAGAATCACCGCACTCAATTCGCCTCATGAGATTGAGCAGTGCGAGAGCGACCAGTTAATTCCACAGACAGTGCTGGAGGATGAACCTGGTCAGACTAGCACCGTGACCCAGTACCAAGTCGACACCACGGAATTGCCGGACGGGGACTACCTCATCTCCCTCGAGATGACCGACTGGGCCAACAACACCGCCACTGAGGAGTGGCCGCTCGCGCTTGACCGCACCACGCCCATCGTCGAGTGGGCTATCAGCCCGGGCACCGAAGATGCCTTTTTCGACCATAGGCAAGGCCTCTCGTGGATCTCCAGCGAAGAGGCCCACGTCCGCTTCACCATCGACGGCGTCCTCATCAGCGAGCGCACTGCAATCACTAGCGGGGCCCTGTTCGAGCTGAACCACACTGGGGTGCACGAAGTCTGCCTCGAGGCTGTCGACCACACCGAGACGCAGGAGAACGACAACAGGTTCCTCGAGTGTCGCAGCATCCTGCTCGACGCTTCGATATACAGCACTCACGTCGCTGCTGACTGGAACGGTGGCCTCATGGCCATCGACGAGGTCGAGGCAATTCTGCAGAGAGGGCCTGATCAGGAGATCTGGTGGAGCAGGTCTGATGCCGAGGGCAAGCATCTGATCGAGCCCGGAGCTAGCGTTGTGAGCATCGTATTCGACCTCATCGAGGGAGAGAACCAGTTCCTCATCGAGATCCACGCCCTAGACCATGTGGACAACTACACACTCTCCATCGTCAGGGACACTACAGCCCCTGTGTTGAGCTTCTCCGAGATCACCAACCGGACAACCCCTCTGGCCACAACCCGCGTTGTGAGCGGTATCTGCGAGCAGGGCGCGATGGTGATGCTGTGGACCGAGGTCGAGTCGAAGGAGTTCGTCTGCGACTCGAGCGAGCAGTTCGAGGTGCTCATTGCAATACCCGAAGCCCCAGGAACTCACGCCATCAACGGACTCACTGTCGACGCAGCCAACAACCAGCACTCGTCCTCGATAGAGGTGATGGAGCAGGAGTGGATCGACTGGGCCATCGAGGACGCGCGAAACTCCGGCCCTATGCTGTGGTGGTTCTCTTTCGCAGTCACTGCTCTACTGCTCGCCATAGCGGTGCCTACTACCCTGTTGCGCAGGCGCCGCGCGCGCAGGGACGAGATTGAGAAGCACGGACCCGACCTCGAGAACATCATGTCCGAGATCGAGCAGGCTGCCGAACCGGCTATCGTCGAATTCGACGATGAAGACTGAGTAAGGCTCATGCCCCTCCGTATGCACGACGGTGTGTGGAGATAGACAGCATAGCCGTGCTGGGTGCCGGCCAGATGGGAAACGGCATCGCCCAAGTAGCAGCCTGCGCGGGTTACCATGTGACCATGATCGACATCGAGCAGTCCTTCGTCGACCACGGCATGGCCTCAATCGAGTTGTCGCTGTCAAAACTCGTTTCAAAGGAGAGGATGAGCCAGGCAGACGCCGCCGCCGCCCTCGCGCGCGTGCGCGGTTCTATTGACAGGGGCGATGCCTCGGACTGCGACCTAGTGGTCGAGGCGATCCCCGAGATTCCCGAGTTGAAGTTCTCCACCTTCGCCGAGCTCGACAGTATCTGCAAGCCGGAGGCGATACTCGCGAGCAACACCTCCAGCATCAGCATTGACGAGATTGCAGCATCAACCGACAGGCCCGACAGGGTCATCGGCATGCACTTCATGAATCCGGTCCCGATAATGAAACTGGTTGAGATAATCAACGGCTCCGAGACCTCCAACGAGGTCAATGCGACTGTGGTCGCTGCAGCCGAGAGGATGGGCAAGACGGCGCTTTCTTGCAATGACTCTCCCGGCTTCGTCAGCAACAGGATCCTCTGCCCGATGCTCAACGAGGCCATACTAACGCTGCAGGAGGGAGTGGCCGAGCCAGAGGCCATCGACGGCATCATGAAACTCGGGATGAACCACCCGATCGGCCCTCTCGCGCTGGCTGACCTGATAGGTCTGGACACCCTGCTACACATCATGACCGTGCTGCATGAGGGCCTAGGAGACGACAAGTACGCACCAGCCCCCCTTCTGACTCAGATGGTCAGTGAGGGAAATCTTGGGCGCAAGAGCGGCCAGGGATTCTACTCCTACGAATGAAATCGTCGTGCTGTAGCGGTGTATTTTCTGCACCACCATGGCGTGCCAAAGTTCAAAGCGATATTCATGGCCCTACGGTCCATGGTGAGCGCGAGCGCGGCAAGAACACTCGCCGCACTTCTCGTGGTCTCCTGCTTGTCCGGACTGGTGGTGGCAAACGACGCTGGGTCTGGTGGGGACGCCGGCGACTCCATCTCCACGGCCGTCTGGCTTCCTGCTTCGAACGCCACCTACTACGGAAACCTGACCGCGAGCAGCGACAACAACGACTACTACGGAGTCAACATGTCGACCGACACCGGCATAGCGGTCGGTCTAACGTCCCCGTCCGGAGCCGATTTCGACCTGCTTCTGTACAGCTCGTCCGGGAGCACGATAGACTCCAGCTACTCGATTTCGAGTTACGACAGCGTATCTTCCAACGGGACCAACGTCAGTGGCACCACTGTCTACATCAACGTCGACCGTTGGACCGGCTCGGGCCAGTATACCCTACAGATCTGGATATTCACGGTCACCCCACCTCCGACCCAGAACGACGCAAACACCGGTGGCGATGCTGGCGACACATACTCTACGCCGACGGCCCTAAGTGGTACGAATGCGACATACTACGGCTACGTCGACAAAAGCACTGACGAGTTCGACTACTACAGCATCCCTGTACCATCCTACCACCGTATCAACGCGAGCGTATCTTGGAACACCTCCAGTGCCACCCTCCACCTCCATCTGTACGACTCCACCGGACAATACCTTCCAGGCGGACAGGGCTTCAACACCACATCCCCTAACGTAGTCTCCAGCGAAAATTCCTCGGTTGGTGGGACAACTGTAACTCTAATGGTCAGGGCCTGGATTGGTGATGACGACTACACCCTAACGCTCGAGTTCGACAACATTTCCTCCGCTCCCGCCTACAACCAGAATGACTCGGGAACAGGCGACGATGCCTCCGACGACTACGACAATCCCACAGGAATAATCGCCAACATAGGCCAGAATGACTTCACCGGCTGGGCTTCCAACACCGATGACATAGTCGACGAGTACGCAGTAGACGTGCCTGTCGATTACGGTATCGCCGTCAGTGTCTCCTTCGACACCGGCCAGGTCAACTTCGACATTGCATTGGCTAGGATGCCGAATCCAGCGAGTAACATCATCGACACCTCCACTGGCTTCGCCAGTCCCGAGACGGTCACCTCCAACGGCACCTACGTAGGAGGAGACACCGTCCTGATTGAGATCTACGCCTACTCGGGCGAGGGCGAATACAACATGACCATCTGGATCTTCACTCTGGACACTGATGGCGACGGCTTCTATGACGATGACGAGGTCACATGTGGCTCAGACCCCGATGATGCCTCGAGCGTCCCTCAGGACACAGACGCAGATGGCATCTGCGACGTCATGGACAACGACGATGACGGAGACGGCTACGACGACGCCAACGATTCATTCCCGCTTGACAACAGCGAGTGGGATGACACTGACAACGATGGAATAGGCGACAACTCAGATGACGATGACGATGGCGACGGTTGGACCGACACCGACGAGTATCAGTGCGGCACAGATCCGATGCTGTACTCCAGTCAGCCCACAGATACCGATGCCGATGGAACCTGTGATGTGGTTGACGAAGACGATGACGGTGATGGCTACCCAGACAACTCGGACGCCTTCCCTCTAGATGATCAAGAGTGGCTAGACACTGATGGAGACCTAATCGGAGATAATGCCGACATCGATGATGATGGCGACGGCTTCAGCGACGCCATCGAAGTGACCTGCGGTTCCGACCCACTGAACGCCAATTCCCTGCCTCCTGACACCGATCAGGACGGCTCGTGCAACGCCGTTGACGGCGATGACGACAACGACGGGTTTGCCGATGTCGCCGACGCCTTCCCGCTCGACGCGGGAGAATGGGTCGATACAGATGATGACGGCATCGGAAACAACGCTGACGGCGACGACGATGGCGACTCGGTACCTGACATCGCCGACGCCTTCCCGCTGGACGCCAGCGAGTGGGACGACAACGACGGCGACGGGATAGGTGACAACGCCGACCTCGACGATGACCAAGACGGCTGGTCCGATGCCGACGAGGCAGATTGCCAGACCGATTCGTACTCCTCCTTAAGCATCCCCGACGACTACGATGGGGACCATGTTTGCGACCGCGTCGACCCAGATGACGATGGTGACGGAACCGATGACATCTACGACATGTTCCCGTTTGATGCGACTGAGTGGGAGGACCTCGACTTCGATGGCATCGGCAACAACGCCGACACCGATGACGACGGTGACACTTGGTCAGACCTCGATGAGCCGAACTGCGGCACCGACCCGTTGGACGCCAACTCGTTCCCCGACGACTTCGACGGTGACCGGATATGCGACCCCCTAGACATCGACGACGACAACGACATGGTCCTCGACATCAACGACGCATTCCCATTCGACCCGAGCGAGACCAAGGACACCGACAGCGATGGCACCGGCGACAACGCCGACAACGACGACGACGGTGACGATTGGCCCGACACCATCGAGGCACTATGCCTGACTGACGCTCTGTCCAGCACTTCCGTGCCCACTGACACCGATGGCGACGGTTCGTGCGATGTAATCGACGCCGATGACGACAACGACGATGTGGGTGATTTGAATGACGTCTTCCCGCTCGACTCCACCGAGTGGGAGGATCGCAACGGCGACGGGTTGGGTGACAACGCCAACCCCCTGTCCATCATCGACCACATGAAGCTCAACCCGCTGATGACCGCTCTGATAGTGCTGGTTATCCTAGCAGCGATTGGAGGCTCGGTGGCCTTCACCATGGGCCGTCGCAAGGGCCAGTCCGACGAGTCCTGGAAGGACGATGATTACAGGAGATACAGCAGTTCTCCGGAAGCAGCCTCAGATTGGCAGGACACACCACTGCCTCCGCTGTCCACCCCGAGTCCTGTTCCTGAACCGCTAGAGATGACTCCCGAACTCCCTGAGATTGAGGTACCCGAGGTGGAACCCGAGACAGAGCCTGAGCCCGAGGAGCCTAGCCTCTCCAATCTCACAGTTGTCCAGTTGAAGGCGATGGCCAGCGAGCGTGGCTTTTCGGGATTCTCCAAGTTCAAGAAGTCTGAGATTATCACACTGCTTGAGGCCGAGCCTGAGGGCGAGGGTGAGCCAGAGCCAGAAACCATCCCTCCGCCACCGCCCAAGTTCGAGAGGCAACCACCACCACCACCTCCTGGATTCGAGGGCATGGCTAATGCTGAGCCGGAGGGCCCTGTCCGGGCCGACAGCTGGGAGGATCTGCCTGATGGAGGCGACTACGTTCAGACCGAGCCGATGCAGTATGTCGGTGAGGAGTGCGGGACGTGGGTCAGGCAGGACGATGACAGTTGGATTAAGCAATAGCGATGTTGCACCGGCTGAGTACCTCCAGAAATGTTAGTTTCCGGTGCGAAATTGTGATTATCGGCCCACACTCACCAAAACAGCCACTTAGGAAGCGTTTTACCAAACCCACCCCTTAGGGGGGTGAAACGAGCATCTAACGACATGATTATATCATTTACATTGCCTGATGCACGTTAGTGACACCCATGAATGAGAATGCCCCCCGTTCGATTTGTCTAGCCATACTAATGATTGCGTCCATCGCACTGCCGCTGCTTGATGCTCAGACGGAACCGCCCGAATTACGGGATTCCAAGGTAAAAATGGAAGGGACCATCAATGGTGGTCAATGTTCGGGCCATGACGCTTGTCGGGGTACTGACGCTGGGAGATACTATGCAGATGCGATCAACCTGACGGGAGATTTCGATTTCAACGGGGCGAATGAAACGAATGTCTACTTTGGGTCACACACCAACACTGCGTACGACTACCAGTCCGACGCAGCCGTTGACATGTTCATTATCGATGCACCACCAGGATACGGTGTCACTGCAACCCTTTCCTGGAACCACACCGGTCAGGGCACCTACGACAACTACGCCCACCGCCTCGCTATCGGGCCGACCAGCGCATTGGGCTACTACTACTACCCACAGTCGACCTACGGCGGCTCGTGGGGCTACTGCTACTACTCTACCACAGGATCACTGTCGATGAGCACCATGAACGGCAACAACAACGGCGCCACCACGCCTCCGTACTGCTACTTCACGGTAGCCTCGTATGACAACTACATCACCTTCCCGCACGACCTCGCTGGGGAGCCCATGATGATCATAACGAACTGCTACTACTGCTACTACTACACGGGCAATGACGAGTACCAGCTCGAGATCACCGTTTGGCCAGGCGACAATGGAATGCCCGGCGACACCGTCACGCCCCTCACTGGAGCGCCCCTGCTTGAAATTGGAGGCGGCTACTACTGGGGAGCCGGAGGCAGCCCATCCGGCGTCTCGTGGTCCTCGATATCTGACACCTTCGACCTGATAGCGGGCCAAGAGGTCGGACTCGACTACGAGTGCGACTACTGGTGCCCATTCGAGACCGCAGTCACCCTGACTGCTCCTAACGGCACGTCCTACTCATGGGCTGTTGGCTCATTAGCCGGCTACTCCGCGGGTAACCTAGGCACTTATTCAGGTGCAGGCACTTGGACTTTATCTGCCACTGACACCTTCGGAGATGGGGGAATATTACTCACGGTAGCCGAATCGTTAGGCTCTTACACCGGATTACTGACAGGCAGCGCCTTCGACATGGACGACATGAAGTCGGGCATCGTCGGAACCACCGATCTCACTGACATGTGGGTGATACAGATACCGGACGGTTTCGCCGCGAACATCACCCTGTCTTGGGACGCCAATGCCGACCTCGACCTGTACGTGTACTCGAGCGGCGACGGCACGGGCACAATCGACTACTCCTGGTACGACAACCCCGAGTACATCGATCTGGGTGCCGCCTATGCCGGCCAGACCCTGTTCGTCAAGGTCGAGTACTGGTACTGGGGAAGCGTAGACCCATCTGCGGGATACATCCTGTGGTTACAGCTTGAGCCATCCGAGGACCCACCCTGCTGGACCCAGGACGACGGCGGAACCGGACAGGACGGCGGCGACTCGAGCGCTGATGCCACAAACATCACCTCACTGGGGATGAGCGCCACCTTCACCGGGATGGTCTGCGCGGCTTACGACCCGTATGACTACTTCCTGATCGACGTGCCAGCAAACTACGGCGTGTGGGCCCGGCTTGACTGGGGTGCAGACGACGGAGGCGGAGGTTCCATCTACGGTTTCAACCACCTCTGGTTCTACATGTACACGGCCACTGGCTCTTACATCTACGGCAGCACTTCGACAATCCGCAATCCGCATGCCCTGTCTACCAACAACTCATTCACATGGATCAACTCACTCAGTACCGCCTCTCAGGTAGTATTGCAGGTCCGACAGTACGACTCTGCTGAGGACTGGGAGTTGAACTACACCGTCGAGTACTCACTGTACGACCAGACGGTGGAGCCTACTCAGAGTTCCAGCCCCAACGACGCTGGAACCGGACAGGACGGCGGCGACTCGACCTACGGCTACGACGCCTTGGGCATACAGTCGATGAACCAGACCTTCACCGGCTGGGCACACGACAGTTGGGACAGATACGACCACTACGAGATGTACCTGCCGAACAACTACGCCCTGCAGGTCGAACTGAGTTTCCCCGAGGAGAACTGGCTCTATCTGTACATCATGTACCTGAGTCCGACCGGTTACATGTACTCGGCCTGTGGAGCCTCGTCCTCGAGCGTTCAGGGCGAGCTCTCGTGCTCGATAGGCTACACGTACGGCGGCCAGTCCGTCTACATCCGAGTCTACGACACGATGGGCGGTGGCGAATACACCGTCGACATGACGATGATCACCCCGGACAACGAGCCCGGCGCTCCGCACGACGACTGCGGTACCGGCGTCGACGCCTCCGACAACATCTACACCAACCCAGGCGGCAACACGTGGCTGAACGACAGCACGCAGATTGACGCCAATGGCGATGCCAACGACACCGGCGGCGTGTGTACGGGATGGAAGGACCAGCAGTGGGACATGAACGACTACTACAACATCGTAGTTCCGCCAGGCAAGTACCTGTCGATGAACGTCACATGGACCCCTCAGACGACCTACTACCTGTACACCTACATGTACAAGTGCCAGGTTCAGACACTGCCTTGCGGCTATCCTTCGAATCCGGCTTACTTTGTCTCTCAGCAGTACAGCAATACCGGCGAGACAACAGGCCATTCCGGTCTCTGGGTGCTCAACGGCGGTTGGCTGACCATCGGGATCTACGGCTTCGGCTTCACCGACTTCACCTACACAATGGACCTCCAGTTCCTGCCTCTCAGCGAGCTTGAGGGCGGTGTTCAGGACGATGCCAACTCAGGCACCGACGCTGGACCTGGACGGGGTGACGCAGTCCACGTCAACGACTTCAACAACGTAACTGCTAGCGAGACGCTCGAGTTCACAGGTTGGAATCACCCTGTTGTAGACACAACCGATAGGTACACATTCGATGTCCCAGTAAACTACGGATACGAGGTTTGTGTGGAACATGATGGTACACAATACGGCACCGGTGGAGGATATGGTACAGTACTGATAATCCTGGACCTATATGGTGCGGACGGTAATCCGCTCCCCATCAACACCATGGTATATTTCGCATTGAATCCTATGTGTTGGACTACTAACTCATCAACCGAATATTTCGGTGATGACATAAATATGATAGGAGTCAGAAACTGGTTTGCTACTAGTTACCCGGGCGCGGATGGCATTGACTACAACGTCACAGTCTCGTTCTTCACGCTTGATGCTGATGGTGACGGATGGTACAACACTATGGAACTCGCGTGCGGCACCGATCCGTACGACAATACCAGCGTGCCTCAGGACACCGATGCCGACGGCATTTGCGACCTGTTGGACTCGGATACCGACGGTGACGGCGTGATTGACTCTGAAGACGCGTTCCCAGAGGACGCCAACGAGAGCTCTGACGGCGACGGCGACGGCATCGGCGACAACTCGGACGATGACCTCGATAACGACGGCTGGATCAACACCGACGAGGTCGACTGCCTGACCGATCCGTGGGACGCCAACGACTTCCCTAGTGACTTCGACAACGACACCATGTGCGACGTGCTCGACCCAGACGACGACAACGACGGCTACTTCGACAACGACGACAGGTTCCCGTTCAACGCGAGCGAGTGGGCCGACAACGACATGGACGGAATTGGCGACAACGCGGACGACGACGATGACAACGACGGCTTCACCGACGACGTCGAGATAGAGTGCCTGTCGAACCCGCTCGAGGTCACTTCCATACCGGTGGACTCCGACCTTGACGGCATCTGCGACCCGATTGACGCTGACGTTGACGGTGACGGCTACGACAACGTAGACGACGCCTTCCCAGAGGATCCCAACGAGTGGGCGGACTTTGACGGAGACGGCATCGGCGACAACGCTGACACTGATGACGACAACGACCTAGTGCTCGACGTCGACGACGCCTTCCCACTAGACCCGTACGAGACTGTCGACACTGATGGCGACGGCGTTGGTGACAACGCCGACCTCAACGACGACGGCGACGCTTGGACGGACGCAGAGGAGGATGCCTGTGGATCCGATGGAATGGACGCTGATTCGGTACCAGACGACTACGATGGCGATGGTCTGTGCGACAAGGTCGACACCGACGACGACGGTGACGGAACGCCCGACACCGACGACGCCTTCCCGTTCGACGCGACCGAGAACGCTGACCTCGATGGTGACGGAATAGGCGACTACTCTGACCCTGACGACGACGGCGACGGCTGGTTGGACTCCGAGGAGCCCAACTGCGGCACCGACACGATGGACATGTTCTCAGTGCCCGCGGACAACGACCGTGACCACCAGTGCGACATCATGGACGCTGACGATGACAACGACGGCGTACTGGACACCGACGACGACTTCCCGATGAACCCAGCTGAGAGCAATGATCGCGACGGCGACGGGGTTGGCGACAACGCCGACAACGACGACGACGGCGACGGCTGGCTGGATGTCACTGAGATGCTGTGCGAGGCCGCAGGAGGCTATGGAGACGCCGACAACGGCGCAGTGCAGCCTATTGACAACGAGACTGACGTTGGCCCAGACGGGCAGTACGGCACCGATGACGACATGGTGGTCGGAGACGGCGTCTGCAACGCTCTGGACGCGGACTGGGACAACGACGGCATGGTGAACGACGAGGACGTCTTCCCGTGGGACCCCACCGAGCAGTTCGACGCTGACGGCGACGGAGCCGGTGACAGAGGCACGCCACTGACCTTCATGGACGACGTTAGAGCCGACCCACAGCCGTTCATCATGGCATTGATTGGAATCATCGCTCTGGTGTTCATCGCAAGGCGCGCGATGGGCGACGACGACGAGGACGAGTACGACGACGAGGCCGACTTCACCGCAGAGTTCGACGAAGATGACGACGAAGAGCTCGAGGCCGCTATCGACGACGCCTTCGACGATGAGGACGAGGACTGAGATCCTCGTAACGAAACCGGCTCGTCAGGGCTCCTCCGGGAGCCCTGGCGGGACCGGACAAACTTCGTGTTCAACGCGCCCGCGCGAGAGACACTCGAACTTCCGAGTCGTTCGGGACTGCTCGGGCGATAACACTCGAAGCCGGATTATCGGTGTCGCAACGCGCCCGGGTTGCACCTAGAAACGAT
>Ga0209019_1000851_pt1 | contig 15427 bp, 9 predicted proteins | sample METZYME_3_300m_FD_187549 | JGI IMG/M metagenome (GOLD analysis project Ga0209019, IMG submission 187549) | Marine microbial communities from oxygen minimum zone in mesopelagic equatorial Pacific - METZYME_3_300m (SPAdes) (version 2) | ecosystem: Environmental > Aquatic > Marine > Oceanic | place... | reverse complement strand
ATTTAGTAATGCCTATACTGCCGACGACCGTACCAATTATCACTTCGAAGTTGATCCGGATCATTTTGAAGAAGGTCTGGACCGTTTCTCACAATTCTTTTTGGCTCCCCTGTTCAATCAGGAACTCGTGGAACGCGAACTGAAAGCTGTGAATTCAGAACACTCCAAAAACATTCCAAATGATTTCCGCAGAATTAGGCAAGTAAAACGCAAAGCTTATGAAGCAGGACATCCAGCCAGACATTTTGCCACTGGTACATTAGAAACTCTGGAGAATGTAACCAGAGGGGAATTGCTGACTTTTTATAAAAAGCATTATTCAAGTAATCGGATGATGCTGGCTGTAGCAGGACCACAGGATTTGGACACTTTGCAGGCTTGGGTCGTTCCACGTTTCGATTCAGTGAAAAACCGCAGCCTGTCGGAAATTCGGGTTTCGACAAAATTTATGAAACGTGATCCGCGATTTCGCTTAATGCGTGTTAAAACTGTCAAGGACACACGCTCGCTGACATTGATGTTTCCTTTATCACGTACTCTTCATTATTACAAAAGCCAGCCCTTAGGAATGTTGGGATTTTTACTGGGGCACGAAGGCAAAGGCAGTTTGCTTTCGTTACTGAAACAGGAAAATCTGGCTACCGGCTTATCTGCAGGAGGTGGAGATTCAAACAAATCTTTTTCTAGTTTTGATGTAAATATTCAGCTAACTCCCAAGGGGCTCCAGAACTATTCAATAGTCATCCAGCGTGTTTTTCAATATTTGCGTTTACTGCGGAAAACAGGGCTTCCCCGTACTGTTTTTGAAGAAGTAAAACGGATGTCCGAGGTAGACTACAGGTTTGCGGAAAAGCCTGAAGGCACAACCCTAGTCAATGTTTTTTCCACGCTGATGATGTACTACCCTTTGCGCACTGTTGAAATTGATCCGTACCTGATTACTGAGTTCAAACCACGCATTTTTGACAGCATGCTCTACAGTTTGATTCCTGAAAATATGCTGGCTATTTTGGCTGCACGGGAAGTCAAAACAACTGAAAAGGAAGAGTATTATGGTGTTGAGTATTCACTGACTTACAGTAATCCGAAGTGGGTCATTAAATGGCGCAACTCAAAAACTCATTCTGCATTGAATCTTCCGGAAGCAAATCCGTTTTTGCCGGAAGGCCTGGAAGTGTTAGCTTTTCAAGGCACCGTAAAACTTACTCATCAATCGATTGTGGGACTGCAGCAAGAAGGGCTTAGTGCAGGAGTGCTGAAACGTTTTGAACGCTCTCAGGGAAAATTATGGAAGTCGTGGGACGAGTTGCTGACCTCAGCAGATATTCCACCAAAAGCAGTTTATGCAGGAGCTTTACGGGAATTATTGCGTAAACACGCATTGGGGAACCCGATAATTATACAGGATAATGAGTTTGGTAAAATTTGGTTTCAGCAGGATTTTCGTTTTGAAACTCCGAAAGCGCATTTGATGTTACGGATTAATTCTCCGCATGTTTATTCTTCTCCGCGCAATGCCGTCTTGTCACAACTTTATACGGATGCTATCCGTGAGGGACTCAATGAATTTGGATATCCCGTCCGTTTGGCAGGCATGGAATATGGAATCAATGTGGACAAAAAGGGAATAAATCTCACTTTCAGCGGCTACTCAGATCGGATACAGGAATTGGTAAAAACAGTTGCGAGCCGTTTGAAAACGATCACGATTGATAAAAAAACTTTCAACAACCTCAAGGAAGTTCGTCTGCGCCGCTATCAGAATTTTTATTTTCAACAGCCTTATCATCAGGCTTTCTATTTTAGGAGTTTGCTGCTGGAAGGGAAGAAATTTTCGATTATGGACTATGAAAAAGAAATAAAAAAAATACGGCTCGATCAAGTAAAGAAATTTGCAAAAAAACTATTTGACCAACTTTATATTGAGGGATTTGTTTATGGTAATCTCCGTGTGAAACCGGTGCGTGATGCAGTTAAAGTATTGCGTGAGAAACTGGGGGAAAAAACTTTGCCTGAAGGAAAACGGTTTTTGGCAAGTGTTCGCCAGGTTTCTCAAGGCAAATCCCATACCTTCACTCGTAAAATGCAGGTCGAAAATTCCGCATTAGTGACGGACGTTCAAATTGGGCAACACAGCCCGAAATTGCAAGTTGCCTTGATGGTGATCGACAATATAATGCAACCGCAGTTTTATAACGAATTGCGTACCAGTCAGCAGCTGGGCTACATTGTCAATTCTGGCATGACCATACTCGAAAAAACATTGGGTTTGATTTTTATCATTCAGTCTGGAGAGTACAATGTGGAAATTTTGGAGAAAAGGATGGAGGCCTTTCTTGAAAAGTTCTACAAATCCTTAGATAACCTTACTGATGAAGAACTTGACAAAATCAAAAAATCCGTACTTCACAGCAAATTGCAAAAGAGTACTTCCGTAACAGGTGAAGCTGGACGACTCTTTACGCTTGCTTTTGAACGAAATGCTAAGTTTGATGAAAACAGTAAAGAGATTACAGCTTTGGAAAGACTTACACTGGCAGACATTCAAAATGTTGTACGAAGCTATTTGTTACCATCCAAACAACGCAAGCTGATTTTAAGAATGTCCGGAAGAGACCATGATGCTGGAATGTCTGCGGGAGTTAAAATTTTGTCAATTGCAAAATTTAAACAACAATACGCCTGTCCGGATAACTGCTTGCCTTGAATTAACCAACTGGAAAGGGGATAGGGTTTAAAGTTTTTCTGTAAACAAGATCTGAATTATAAGAGCTGATTTGACTTACATTTAAAATAGAGAACTTTTTGTGTGGAGAAGGAGTAGAAAAAAGTTTTTTTAGAATTGTGGTATGAACTTTGCGAGTAATTGTGGTACAGGAGGCCTTTAAATGCTGAATAATTGAGAAACTGAGAAATGGGTGCTGAAAATAGAGTTAGCCTTAAAGTAGATACGAAGAAGCGCATTGGCGTCTCTGACGTAATTACCATGCTGAAAGGATTACGCAACGAAGCGGTAATTATGATCGTACGAACTTCTGAAGCAAAGGATGATGCTGAAACTTTGAACCTCAGAAAAGCTGAGAAAGAAGTTGACAGTGGAAGGTACCAGTATGAGAGTTCAATCCAGGATGCAATTAATATTTCGTCCACAGTTACAGGGAATACTGAGTTGCCGCAAATTCGAGAATTGAACGAAATCGCTGCTCTCCTGAGGAGTATGGATTCCAAGCAAAACCAGTTAGGCAATTAGATAATTTTCAGTGATTGCAGTCTTTTCCTGTAAGAACTCACAGCAGATTCCGGAATATCCAGCCCTGCACCTTTTGCAATTCCACAAAGTTTTTTTGATGAAGCACTTGGCAGTTCTCTAAGCAGTTCAAATAAATAACTGAGAGATTCAGCATTGAGATGGCTATGTGCAGGTTCTCTGAGCTCTTCAGTTGCGTCACGACTAATGTTGTAAGCTCGAGCAATTTCCCGCAAGTCTTGTTCTTCCAGCAACTCCCTTATTTCTTTTTGCTCTGCAAGACTGATTTGTTCAAGCCTTCTTGGAACATTTACCCCACACTGCTTACACCAACGGCGTAATGTGCTTCCCGTTACACCAGCTTCCGCCGCAATATCTTCCAAAGATTCACCGGATTCTATTCTTCCAACCAGTACCTCACGTTCTGCTTCAGAAAACCGTCTAATCTTTGCCGTTTTTGTCTTTAGATCTAAAGACGCTGTTTTTTCGGCAATGGCTTTCACAAACGGTATTTTTACCCCAAACATTTCGGCTACTTCAACAATATTTTTACCCCGATCCAACTCGATGGCAATCTCAATGTTCTGCAATTCTTTTTTGACTTGGTCAGAGTTTGTGGACATGCTTACAACTTATGAAATCCAGCAGTCTAATACTATTGTCAAATTATTCCAAATTAAAAGGCTACTTTTTTTCGTCATGGTCAAGACATTCTTGACAAGATGCTCTCCATTTGCGATGCTGAGATACGGTATTGATGGAGATTTGCAGGTCTTTTTTGGTTTACCTGGTAGGATAGTGTCCTTTTAATCAGAAATGAATTTATATGTCAAAGGACTATTCTGATTCATAGAGTGAGGGCAATGGAAGAGAATCTTAATTCAATTGCAGAATATCGCTTAATTCCAGAATTTATTAGCAATTTCAGTGGGGATAGAAAAGCTTGGCGGGCTCTAGCAATTGTAAATATTTTGATTGCAGATAAGCAAGTTTCCGTAGGGGGAAAAAAGATATTTAAAAGATGCGATAATGATTTTTGAAAACGACGAGGTTTGAAGTGAACTTATATCAGCTTTGAGGAATCGTGAGGCCTTGGAACTGGGGCGATTAACTTATGACCGTGAGTATGCTTAACATTTTTTTTCTGGTGATAGTGATTGCTGCCGACGGAAGGATAAAAAAACTTCCAAAGTTAAAATGCAGACCTCAATATGCGGCAAGCTTGGTTTCTCGTCTGGGACTGCAAAAGCAGTGTTACGTCGGGTAACAGACATGATTGAATTCAACAATGAACGGAATCAGATGATTGTGAGCATGGGAGATATAGTCTCAGTATTTGTTTAAGAAAAAGAGGTTTGTGAAACATCTTAAATCATTAATTCTCCTTGAACTTTGAATGTCTTTGCTAATTTGTATTCCTGACACAATGAAGCCCGAATCTTTACGCTTTGCGCTGGTGTCACTTGACTCAGAGTTGCAAATCGAAATTGGTCCAGAGAATGTGCAAATACCCTCTGCAGTGGAGTTTGCTGTAGTTTGGAATCACCCGGAAGGGCTTTTGCTGAATTACCCAAATTTAAAAGCAATTTCATCTTACGGGCATGGAGCGGATGGTTTGTTATCAGACAAGAAGCTTCCGGAAAGTGTACCTCTAGTACGTCTGGCAGATGAAACAATGGCTGAGTGGATGAGTGAGTATTTGCTGGCTGTGGTGTTGCTCGAGAGGCGCCAGTTGCTGGCATATGCGAAAAACCCAGGCTTCAGCGAATGGGGAACAACTGCGCGTCATCCAGGAAAAAACATTAGTATCCTTGGTTTGGGGTTCTTGGGACGTGCGGCCGCTAAAGTGTTTCTACATCTGAGCTTCAAGGTTGCCGGGTGGAGTCGTAGACTCAAACAAGTTGATGGAGTTTCCTGTTTTTCCGGAAGAGATGGATTGACAGACATGTTAAAAGAAACTGATTATCTCATCAACTTACTTCCGCACACTTCTGAAACTCATGATTTGTTAAATACTGACACATTAAAAGAACTCAAACGCGGAGCGTATTTGATTAATGTGGGACGGGGACAAACTCTTGTGGACGAAGATCTGATTCCATTATTGGATGACGGTCAATTATCTGGAGCTTGTCTTGATGTTTTCAGGACAGAACCTTTACCTTCAAAGCATCCTTTCCGGAAACATAATAAAATTCTTATTACGCCTCACAATTCAAGTGCTACGCCCGCAGATTCGGTTGCACCACAAATTCTTGAAAATTACAGACGGGCCACTTCCGGCTGTCAACTGTTGAACTTAGTTGATTTAGAACATGGCTATTGATCCATGAATTCCCGCATATCAATTATTTCTCGAAAAATTATTTTCTTACTCTTCCTGTTTTGTTGCGGATGGCTGGTTTCCTGCGGACTCCGGACAGCCCCTCATAACCTTCCAGAAGCAAAACCAAGATCAACATTCACTGACTTGAAAGTCCAGCAACTTGATGAACGTCTCCGTTTATCCTGGATAATCAATGAAACTGAAAGGGCTTATGCATTTAGTAAGTGGTACGAAGATCCTTATGACAATGAATCCGAAAGGAGTGAAATTTTTGGTCCGGCAAATACACATTATCAAATGCTGAAAGCACGCCTTCCCAAAACAGGAGTTGATCTATTAAGCAAGTGGTATGAAGACAATTATGACAATAAAATAGAAAGGAGTGAAGCATTGAGTAAGTGGTACAATGATCAATATGACAATGGAACTGAAAAGACTGATGCTTTCAGTAAGTTGGATACAAAACAGAATCTGCAAGACTATTTTCTGATTCAGGAACGTCTAATACCACTTTATTGCCGGGATTGTGAAACTGAAGTAACACCTCCTTTGCGGGTATTATTTTCAAGTAACTCATTTATCCGGGAAGGGAAACATTTGTATTATTATTTAGATCTTCCAAAAAATGACTTAAATTTACGCGAATATGAGGTAAGTCACTTTGGGCCAGAGGATGAGATCCTGTCGCCTGTGCAAACTGTGAAATTTAGACAAAGCAATCTATTTCCAAAAGTGCCTGTCCCCAGCTTGCAATTAGTTCAAATTGAGGATGAAAATCAAATCATGCGATTTGCTTTTGGCAAAGTTGTATTGAAAAAAACAACTGTCATTGATGATGATTCAGAAAAATTACTGGAACAGAAAACAGAAAAATCTGAGAATTCAGAGATTGTTCCAGCGGTTAAACAGCAGCAAACAAAATCAAGAACATTCGTTTTGAGACTGTCTTGGCCTCTACTTTTCGATGAAGGTTTAAAACGTCTTCAAGGGAAGGGAGACTATTTTGAGGAACTGGAATTTTATCAGGTTCATCTTTACCGTACACGTAGTGGAGAAGATTGGCCGGAAACTCCAATTAACCACAATTCTACCCAAAATAACCACTTTCTGGACAGACTTAAAGTAGATATCCCCCTCGCCAACTACCCGCATTTGGCAGATATGCACCCAGCTATTTCATCAGCCAAACTCTCGTTTTATATTGATTTGCGTGGTCAAAACGGAGATACTTGGTTGTACAAATTGCGGCTGGTTGATCGTTTCGGAAATGAAAGTGCAGCATCTGAGACTGTCAACTTTCAGTCGCCAATATTTGTCCCTCTTTCTGATTGACCTGTGAGACTGATTAATTCCTTATTATTAATTCTGTTTAGCTTTTTTCTTTTTTCCGGATGTTCTGAAAACGGAAAGAATATTCAGCAATTTTTGCTCACTCAAGATAATGTGCTGGGTTACATTGATGAACAGAAGAAGATTGTTGATAGCGATGAGGAAAATCCAGTAGCACATTTCAATTTGGCCAGATCTTATTACTTTATAAAAAAATACGATTCCGCAGAACAGCATGCAAGACGAGCCACGCGTTATGATCCGTTAAATGCTGGCTATTATGAACTTCTGGGAAGCTTGGCTTTCGCACTTGAACGTTATGGTGATGCCATTACAGAGTTGGCGACATCAGTTAGAATTTCTCCAGAACGAGTTTCAGCTTATCTGAAATTAGCCGCAACTTATGAGAAAATTGACGATGATGGGCGAGCTATTTCATCCTTGGAGCAAGCACTGCAAGTAGATCGGCATTATGTTGAAGCACTCTACCATTTGGCTCGAATTTATTTACGCCAAAGGGAATTCGAAGGATCGTTGCGGACACTTGAAACTTTGCTGAAACTGGAGCCACATAATAAAGAAGCGTTGTTAATGAGGGTTCAGACATATTCTCTTCAGGGCAGTTATTATTATGCCCAAACACTGGCAAAAGAAATGACAAATCAGTTTCCGGATTATTTACCGATCAGACGCGAGTTACTCCGGATTCAATTCGCTCAGCAGCAATGGCCTGAAGCACAAGCCTTGCTGATTCAATTAAGAACAAAAAATTTACTTTCTCCTGAAGATCAACTGATTGAGGCATATTTGCTTTTGCATCAGGAACAGGAGGAAGAAGCCCGTCTGCACTTTAAAGCAATTCTTGAGAAGCAGCCAAAAAACGTGGATGCAATCATGGGTTTGGCTGTACAATTGTTGCGCAGGGGATTTTTAGACGATTCTCTTATCTGGTTAACACGCGGCCTGGAGATCAACCCAAGCCTGGCCAGAGCACATTATTTACGCTCCTCGATTTTGTTTCGACAAGGTGATTATCTGCAAGGAGACATGGCCATCGGTCGAGCACTGGAATTGGACTCAGCCAATCCTTCATATCAGCTTCTTTTATTGCGTCGACAACTGATGAAAGGAGAATTGGCTGTTGTGGAAAAGCAATTGAGGCGAATTCAGGAAAAGCATCCATTGAATACAGAGGCTTTGCAGCTGCAGGCAGATTTGCACAAAAGCCGAGGTAATTCTGCGGAAGCGGAAAAATTGCTGAGGCAGGCAATTTTAGTTCACGATTCGCCCTCGATACATTTTTCATTGGCAAGAGTACTTTATCAGCAGGGCAAGTACCGTTCAGTTCTGGAAGTGACAACGCCTCTTATGGAAGTACTTTCAGGAAACTGGGAAGTTATTTATTTGCACGCCTTGACTTTGAGTCGTGTAGGAAATTTTGAAGAGGCGTTACGTATAAGTTTGCCCTACCTGGAGCGTAAGGAAAGTCAGGGCTATGCACATCGTTTAGTTGGAGATTTGTTGCGATATAAAGGGGAAGAGAAGGAAGCCCAAAAAATACTCCGTAATGGGCTGGAGCAGTTTCCCGGTCATCTCTTTTTGGTAGATGGATTTAGTGCATCGTTAGTTATGACTGAAGATTGGGCTGAAGTGCAGGAGTTGTTGGAAACAACTTTAGAGCAAAGCCAGCGTCTGGAAGGTAATCCTCCAATGCAACTATTGTTTCTGGATCGATTGGCAGTTGCTCATCAGCGTTTGAATAAAACTGAAAATAAGATCCAAATTTTACGAAAATTTCATCAAAAAAACGATCCACTGACTGCCGCACAATTGCACTCGCTGGAAGAGCAGCTCCTGTTTCCAATTTCGTTGCCGTCTCTTGACAAAGCATTGTCTCCTTTGATTCTTCAGTAAAATGTAAACAATATTGATGAAAAAAATAAATTAATTATATGGGTTTAAACAAGAATAAGAAGAGCAAATTCAAATCAGCATTCCATGCTGCAGAAGTAATGTCACACGATCTGTCTCTTCTGCGTGGAAAGAAACATTCTGCTTTTTTTGATGAATCAGAAGTGAAGGGGTTGCTGCCTTTAGAAGAAATTGAGAAGGAAGTTCAGAAATTAAAGAAAGTTGACGTGGATTCCTACATTCAACGGGTGGTGAGTCCCTCTGAATCAAAAAACCGGCCAAGTGCTCCTGAAGTAATCCAGCAATTAGGAGGAAAAATGATAGCTGATGAAACTGAAGGACCACTTTATACTGCAGAAATTGAATTGTCAATTTCGGGACAAATGCGCAGGCTGGGTTTTATTGCTCAAAATCACAAAATGCAAAATGGAGTTTGGTCTCCAATTCACCATCGCAAGGCCTCAGAAAAGGTACGTTTCTTTGCTTCTCACAGTACCCCGCTGGTGACTTTCATGGACACTCCAGGAGCTGCCGCAGACGCAGAAGCAAATTTGGGCAATCAATCACATAGCATTTCCTTTTTGATTAGCGAGATGGCGAATTTGCAATTACCAGTTATTGGAATCGTTTTTGGCAGTGGTTACAGTGGAGGAGCAATTCCACTGGCAACGGCCAATATCCTGCTTTCAGTTCGAGAAGGTGTCTTCAACACTATTCATCCAAAAGGTTTAAGCAACATTGCACGTAAATATGATCTTTCATGGCAGGAGTCAGCAAAACACATTGGGGTTTCTGCTTATGAGCTACAGTCTCAAGGGTATTTTGACGGCATCATCGATTATAGCTATGATCAGCCGCATCAGGTGAAAAATATAAAAGATGCGATTATCAGTGCAGTTGAAACTACTGAGAAAAATTCATGTAAATTTTTAAACGAAAATGATTTTTTCTTCAACCACTATCGTGACAGTATCAACCACTATCTCAATCCCTCAAAGCTTTTAATTGAAAGCAACCGGGTAACAGATCGTTCTCCAACTGGTACTCTGAATATTTTTGGTGATGTTTTTCGTTTTATGCGTTACCTGACATTACGTCAGCGCATTGTCAGTCGTTCTATCGACAGTTATGCCCGCTTGAGTTCTCGCAGGACTCCAGTAGGGGAATTACAGGAACGGTTGAAGAATGAACGTCTGGAAAAATTTGAACACTGGTACAAAACGCCTCTTGAGGTTCGCTTTCATGAAAAACTGAACAAACGTTATGAGCAATTTGTCAGTTCTCGTGAAGACAGTGTGAAAGAACGCGGCCGTTTTGTGGCCTTTTTCATCGGTGATCCGTTGGAAAATTATAAAAAAGCGATAGACGATTTAACTCTGGAGATACTACTTCATCTTTACAATTATTGGAAGAATAGTTCTTCAGGAAACATGATTGAGCTTTATGAACAACTAGGTAAATCCACACTGCATGACCATCCACCCAGAAATCCTAATTTGCTGGATCTACTAAGAACCACAGAAATAAATCAGAGTTTTCAGGAAAATTTTCAGAATATTCTCCTTTTTGACCTGCTCTACGATCAAGTAATTGAGGTACTCCCGACTATTGCAAACGAACTGAAAGGTACAAATCAAATTTCCCAAAAATCGGTGGAACAGTTGTTCGAGCAAACTGTTGAAGGAGCAATGCAAGAATTTGAAAAAAACTCTTTGCAGCTAGATAGCAATTCAGTACGATCACACTTTTTCAAGTGGCTGGCCAGTTTTATTGACCGCAAAGATTGTGATGAAGTTTTGGGAACCATTAGTGAGTGGAAGAGGGTTGTTTTTCCCCGTATGAGTCCACCGCTGTTTGGGGTAGTGCGCTACTATTTTTCCGGATTGCTGCCTTCACTCTATGCAGCCCAGCAGGGCAAAGGTAAATTTCAAGGAAAAATAACTCCACGTAACATTGGCATTAAAGATTTTTGGAATCGTCTTGATCAATCTTACAAGGATTTGCTGATTAATAATTTGTTGCGGGAATACAAAAGTACTGTCATTACCTCCAGTAAAGTTATTGGACATTATTTCAAAGACTTTAAGGAACTACATGCTGATAGAATTACTTCTAATCCAGCGAAATTTCCAGGATTTAGAGATGCGATTGAGATGGCACTTGAGAACGGTGTTACTCCATGCGGTGTTGTGACTGGGCTGGCAACATTCACACATGAAGAAAATGGAGAGTCTGTCAGAGGGAAAAAATCAAAAATTAAAAAACAAAAAACAACTTACCGTGTAGGATTGGTGGTCAGTAACGCAGAGTTTCAAGCTGGTTCTTTTGATATGGCAAGCTGTGAAAAAGTTTGCCGCCTGCTTGATGACTGCGCGCGTCTGAAATTACCGGTGATCTTTTTTATCTCTTCTGCAGGCATGCAGACAAAAGAAGGCGGGGGTTCATTATTTTCAATGTCCATCATAAATGAACGAATTACACGTTTTGTAAAAGATTTGGATCTTCCGGTGTTGTGTTTTGGTTTTCGAGATTGTACCGGAGGTGCACAAGCTAGTTTTGTGACTCATTTGCTTGCTCGTACTTATTATTTTTCTGGATCACAAATCCCCTTTGCTGGTCAGCTGGTTGTGGAAAGTCACTTACCGGCGCATTCCACTTTATCCAATTATCTCTCAACCAATCCTGGAACAATGGATGGTCTTGTAAAAAATCCATTTGACGCAGATATTGATGAAAAACTACAGGAAATTGATCCAAAAATTCCCATTGCAAAACATACTGTAGAGGAGATCATTTCACGAGTATTGTCCGGTGAATACCAATTGTCTGTGGGCGACGAAGAACACATATATTCCACACAGGAAAATTTGCACACTGGCGAGATAAAGCGAGTGCTGATTCACGCACGTGGTTGCACGGCAGTTCGCTTGGTACGCAGTGCGCAAGATGGAGGTTTGGAAGTGGTTTTGGTAGCTTCCGATCCGGACATGGAAAGCTATCCGGCAACATTGCTTCGAGAGAAAGATCGTCTGGTTTGCATTGGGGGGAATACTCCGCAGGAAAGTTATCTGAATGGAATGAGCGTGATCAGGATTGCAGAGCAAGAGGACGTGGATGCTATTCATCCAGGGATTGGTTTTTTGTCCGAATCTCCGCATTACGCTCGTATTTGCCGGGAACATGGTTTCAACTTTATTGGTCCACGTGTTGCGAATATGGACAGAATGGGCAACAAATCGAATGCAATTGCAACAGCCAGAAAATTAAGAATCCCAGTTGTTCCTGGTAGTGAGGGTGCTTTAATGGAACCGTCGCATGCAATGGAAGTTGCTTCAGAAATTGGTTTCCCTGTACTGATTAAAGCAGCCCATGGTGGTGGAGGAAAAGGAATTGAGGTGGTCAGTGAAGTGAAGCGATTTCAGTCCACTTTCTCTCGAATGTCACAAGAAGCATTGAGTGCATTTGGTAATGGAGATTTGTACTTGGAAAAATATATTGGCTCGATGCGCCACCTTGAAGCCCAAATCGTGAGGGACATGCATGGAAATTCAAAATTTTTAGGCATTCGTGATTGCTCTGTTCAGCGCAACTACCAAAAACTGATTGAGGAAACTGCTTCTGGAATTCCAAAAAAAATCAGGGAACAGGTCTGTAGTTTTGCAGGTAAATTGATTGACGAAATTGATTACATTGGTGCAGGAACGGTCGAATTTATTTATGATCTTGAAGAAAATAAAGTGTATTTTATGGAAATGAATACACGGCTTCAAGTTGAACATCCGGTTTCTGAAATGGTTTCCGGAGTGGATTTGGTACGCCAACAGTTTGAAGTGACTCAAGGAAACAGCATTGGAGAGTTGGATTATAAACTTAACGGCCATGCTATTGAGTTAAGAATAATTGCTGAGAAAGTTGAGTTGGACGATGAGGGAGAGTTACGATTTGTTCCTGATCCGGGACATGTGACTGAAGTGTTTTTCCCCGAAAAAGCAAATGTGCGCGTTATTCAATCTGTTGTTTCTGGTTCTGTAGTCTCACCTTTTTACGATAGCCTTATTGCGCAAATTATCTGTTGGGGGAAATCACGTAAGGGAGCCATCAATAGTTTACTTGATTACTTAAAACAAGTGAAAATTCATGGTGTTTCTACTAATCTGGCTTTGAATCGTGCTATTTTGCGAGATGCTTCTTTTCAAAAGGGAGGTTTCAGCACTTTATATCTTACAGACTTTTTTGCACAGGCTGACACGAAGAAACTTTTGAGAGAAGCAAAGAAAGACTCAGGAACAACAAAAAATTCTTTAGACCAGAAAGCAATTATGCTGGAGGGTTCGGAAGAGTTGAAAGTTCTTTCTCCTCAGATGGGAGGGTTTTATCGCGCAACCTCTCAGGATGATGAGCCATTTGTCAGTGAAGGACAAATCATTGATGTTAATCAAACTCTGTGCCTGCTTGAATCGATGAAAGTTTTCACCGAGTTAGCATTGGCAGATTACAAAAGTTCGGATGGGGATTCATTATACACGGATAAAGTAAAATACAAAGTTACTCGAGTAATTGCCGAGGACCATAACACTGTCAACCAAGGTGATTTGCTGTTTGTGATGCTGCCTGTGGATGCTTGATCATGTGTCAGTTGTCATGAACCAACCAATAAAAACAGGTGCAAACCCAAAAACTGTTCCACCAGTCAGTTTAGAACAAATTCTTAAAGTAGTTTCCTCTGACATTAAGCGCCTGGAGTCACAGATTTTTCGTGATGTACAGACCGATATTCCGTTACTCAACAATGTTGCTGAACATATTCTAAATTCCGGTGGAAAACGTTTGCGTCCTGCACTGGTACTTTTAGGTGCTAAGATGTTTGGAGGGGTGGATGAACGAGTTATGAAGGCAGCTCAAGTTATTGAATATTTACATACAGCAACTCTCTTGCACGATGATGTGGTTGATGGAGCGGAAACTCGAAGAGCCAAGCAAGCAGCTTGCAGGTTATGGGGGAATGAGGTCAGCGTCCTTTCCGGAGACTATCTTCTGGCTATGGCATTTTACCGTCTTACCAAATTGCGTAATCCGGAAGTTTTGGAACTGATGTCAGATACAACGACAAGAATGGCACGAGGTGAATTATTACAGCTGACACGCTCATTCAAATCGGTAAACGAAGAAGAATATCTTGAAATCATCATCAACAAAACTGCCTGTCTTTTTGCAACTGCAATCAAAACTGGGGCTTTGCTGGCCGGTGCATCAGGAAAATCTGTGAATCTGCTGTATGATTACGGAATGGCAATCGGAGTTTCTTTTCAGATTGTGGATGATGCTCTCGATTATTCGGATGAGGTAAAAACAGGAAAGCCGGTGGGCGGAGATTTACAGGAACGCAAAATCACCCTCCCCTTGAGTCACTTGCTGGAAAAAGTAAATGTTTCTGACAAGAAGCGGTTGCATTCTATTCTCTCCCAAACGGAAATTGAGAAACCGCAAATTGATGAGGTGATCGGTTTGATGCAATGCTATGGTTCCATCACCTACGCTATAAATCACGCCAAACAGTATGCTGCTGAAGCTCAGCGCAGTATAGAAAATTTTCCGGAAACAGATCTTAGACAATCTCTTGCAGATATTGCAGATTATATTGTTTCTCGTCAGGTTTGAATTACCTGATATACTTTCTATTTTTCTTTTGAAGATAAGGCAAGGCGACTGTAAAGTGTGCTCCAGCGAGCTGCACGGCGGGATGCCTCACCAAGTGAAATTAAGATATCTTCAATCTTGAGTGGTTTTTCAAAAAAGTCATAGGCCCCACCCTGCATGCATTGTATGACGTGCGGTAATGTGCTGTGCGATGTCATAACAAAAATCTGCATCAGGGAATTCATTTCTTTGATCTGTTGCAATAATTCCACACCGCTCATCTCACCCATCATAATATCCGTTATAACAACATGAAAGAAACTGCGTTGCAATGTGTTCAACGCTTCCTCTGCGTTTTTTGCAGTGCTTACATGATAACCTTCTTTTTCCAAAGATTGATGGAGTACCATGCGGATATTTTCGTCATCATCCACCACCAAAATACTTAATTCTGCATCAGTTGTTTTTTTCATTGAGTTAATTTTATTTAGTTAAAGATTCGTTTGCAGTCTTGCTGAGAGATCGTAAAAATTCAATACGATCCGGAGCGGCCATTGCGGCATTCCCGATAAGTGCCGCATCACAGGGGATTTTCAAAAGACTTTTAATATCTTCTGCCGAATTAACACAACTGGCACTGATCAAAAGTTTTCCTGCCTGTTTCTTCCAGGATCTTAAATCCGGGTTGCGTTCCCACCATGCTGAAATCACATCAATACTGCCTTGGTCATATGTAGCAGCAGGTTCTTCCGGAATTGCGGCAATTGCCCGATTATTTATCATCAGAATGTCCGGATTCACCGCAAGTACTCTTGGCAATTCATTTTCCAATGAACATTCCACTACCGCTTCCAAACCAAATTTTTTTGTTTCATCTATGATTTGAAATAATTCCTTTTCCTGAAAATAATACGCCAAAATTAAAGCTGCGCTTGCGCCGCGGACACGTCCCTCCAGTAGCTGGTAGGAAGTTACAA
>Ga0209019_1000850_pt1 | contig 15439 bp, 16 predicted proteins | sample METZYME_3_300m_FD_187549 | JGI IMG/M metagenome (GOLD analysis project Ga0209019, IMG submission 187549) | Marine microbial communities from oxygen minimum zone in mesopelagic equatorial Pacific - METZYME_3_300m (SPAdes) (version 2) | ecosystem: Environmental > Aquatic > Marine > Oceanic... | reverse complement strand
GGCTTCACCCTAATAGATCAGACGATGTGATTCCCAGAGTAAACGGGGCATACAGATGTATACCCCGCACACACTCATCCCAATCTCCCCACCAAATCCTCTGCTCTTAAATGGGTATAGCGTTTGAGCATCCGTAGGTCTTGGTGACCAGTAACCAACGCAACTTCCATAATTCCCAACCCTCTTTCAAACAACCTTGTCGTGGCTGTATGGCGTAAATCATGGAATCGTAGATCAGTTATACCCGCGCTATTTCTCGCCCTTTGAAACTCTCGGAACGTCTTGGCACGGTAACTTGTGGGCTTGCAGTATTGGTACATGAACAAAGGCGTATCAGACAGTGGTATTACATTTCCCAACGCTCTCAGTTGCTCTATAAGAGCGTTCAACCCTCTTTTGGACAATGGGATAGTTCTGGGCTTATCCGTCTTTGTCTGCGGAATATGGAGCGTCTGATTTTGGAAATTAATGTCTCGTTTCCTGATGTTGCAGATTTCTCCAAGTCTCATTGCTGACTCAACGGCAACTACAATCATTCTTCCAAGCATTGGTGATGCGTGTTCCAACAGCCGTATTTCCTCATCATCAGACATGACCCTAACACGCGGCTTGTCGACCTTGCGGAATCGGATTTTGGAAACAGGATTCTGCTTGAGCGGAATATCCCACTCGATCATTGCAGTGGTAATAGCGGATCGCAGAACTGTAAAGTCTCGTTGCACCGTAACAGGCTGAACAGTTTTTAATCTGGTATCACGGTAACGAGCCAAGTGCGCTGGGGTAAGTTGATCAAGCGGCATAACCCCAAAGTAGTTTTTGAGCATCTTCACACGATACTTTTCCGATGTATCTGCGCCTTTGTGGGTGGGTAAGCAAATCTGTTCATACCTTTCGAGCATCTCCCTGACCGTCATATTGATCTTCGGACTGAACTGCTGACGCTCCATGTCAATCTCAGTGGCTTTAACCCACTTCTTCGCCTCTGTGATTGATGTAAAGGTCTTGGTTGCTTGTGGATAGCCGTGACGGCGCACTTGAGCCTGATAGCGGCCCTGTCTCATGCGGATATTTGCCATGTGTTTATCTCCAATTTGTGGCGTATGTGTGGCAACGCCGTTTGGAGACAGACTTAAGCTACAGCAACTACGACACCAGCGGTTACATCAGATACGGAGAAAAGCCTTTAAAATCATCGGCATCGCATCGGCACCGTCAACAATGCCATTGATGTATTTCTCACCCACGATATTAAATGGATGGGGGTCAATCTGCTTGCGACAGGCGGATACGCCAATTAATGGTTTTCTGTGATCTTCGTTCATCAGTTCGTGGTTATTCCAACGACGTCTTGCGGGGAAAATCGAGGTCAGAACATGTCTTCGAGTGTGTAATTCACCAGCATTTCGGCCATCACCGCATTGTTGGGCAACGTGAGTGCCGTGTGTATCAGCTCTGCCAGGTCCTGAGGTTGAATCATCTCGTTAGGGTCAACGCGACTGACATCAGAAGTCATATCCGTCCGAACGAAACTTGGACAAATTGCGGTTGCCCTAATACCTTGATCCCAGCCCTCGCGCCGAGTCGCGTGAGTCAGAGCTATGACGGCAAATTTGGTCATCGCGTAACCCATATTACTATTTTTCAGGCGTTTCCCGGACAGCGACGCGACGTTTACGACACGCCCGCTACCACTTTTAGCCAGGTAAGGCATCGCTAACCGCGTTAACCGTGTAGGCCCCTTGACATTGACTGCCCACATCTCATCCAGCTGGGTTTCATCATCATCCATAAGGCTCACTGCCGGCTGTGAAATCCCTGCATTATTGACTAACCCATCGATCTTCCCAAAAGTTGACGCCGTGTTCTCGACCCACCGTTTAGCAGAACCCACATCACGTGCCTGATAGCGATTCAAAATAATGTCTTGGGCATCGCCGAACTGGCTTGTTGCTGCCGCTTCGTCTCTCATACCCAAGCTCAGTTTCGCACCGCTATCCAAGAGTCGGCGCGCTACGGCGAGACCGATACCCCTATTGGCTCCCGAGATCATGATGACACGACCTGTTAAATTCAACATCTGACAATACCTCAGATTGATGTTTTTGCGTCGGGACCCCCTCGTCGCCGACGACTCACAGCCCAACACACCGCTTTTATTGACTCAGACCCGACGGTAATACGCTTCTGTGCCACCCGAATTGTCGACTTTCTGCCACCACAGCCGGTAGAGACCCCTCACAGTAATGCGTCGTCGAGTGGCGTCAACAACGAGGGCGGTTCCCTTTCATTGTATCCAGGTGTTAATCCGTCTACCCCGGTTGGCACCAGCGGCTGATTAGTCTGGATAACCTGTCGCAGCTGTTCTGCTATTGCCTGCAGTCGGCCCAGCGCTTTTTGGTTCTGACCCCTTGCACGCAACTCGATATCCGCCGTAATCCGGACCGTCGCCCATATTTCCACACCTCCTTCACTCACGGCTACATCCTGCGGCTGTAATCGAACAGCTGAATCCACCACTGCAGCGTTAATTGGGGGCGACTTGACGTGTGGTAAGGCATCCCATTGAAGGGCAGTACCCGCTGCTACTTGTTGGATCTCATCCCCACTCAGATTGTCCAAAACCTGGCGAATCACCGCGATTCTAAGCCGATCTCTCGATTTAAGGACCTCCACTGCGCGCAGACGATCCAGGTGTACCGCCGCGTAATACGCGCCGCGGCCTCGAACCTGCGCGGGTGGCAACAGACCCTGCTCGATGTAACGACGTACCAATCGAGGTGAGCACCCACCGAGATGGGCCAGTTCTTCCAGTGAGAATCTCAAATTCGCCATCTAGTGATTCTATTCGCCATGGCTATTTATGTCTAATTAGACCACTAAATTCACGAGCCCACTAAGCTGACCAATTTAGGCTATTTAATACTGTTTAATGGGGAATTTAGTATATTCCACTTGGAATAGTGCGCCTAGATGGGGATTTCATGCAACCGTCTTATACCAGACACCTTGCGGCTTAAACATCAATGGCTTGTTTTACCCGCTATGCATGACCAGCCTCACCCGACGGGTCGGTTCCGGCTCAACAGGCACCAGTTACCCGAGACGCGACACTCAACGCACAACAATCCACTCTACGATGGAACAAATTTGTCGTTATTTAAAAGGTTTCTCCCCTGACCGCAGCCTTGAAATGAACTAAAATTAGATGCTCATGAAAATCGGCTATTTGCTCTTTGCGTTGATCGGATTGGCCGTTTGTATCGCTATCTTCTGGATCGGGTGGAAACTTGCCTGGAAAGGTTCTGACGATGATCCACACGTCAAATAGTCCGTTGCTCCACAGCCCGGTCCATCATTGCGGACCGAGTGTACTAATTTTTTAGGCTAAACCATGCGATTTGCTCTTATTGTTCTGCTTATTATCTCGCTGGTCGGCTGTGTTTATCCGTTTTTTGCATCCGCTTCGCTGATTACCATTAGCTGAGATTGTGCGCACCGCGCTCATCTTAGCTGGCTTGTTGTGTGTGTCTTGCCTGCTCGGCTACATTATTACCAAAGACCTGCGCTGGCTGTACGGCGCGTTCAGCATCACTGCTATACCGGTTCTGGCGCAACTGATCTGGCGGGAGCGGATTTCTTTGAAAGACCTGTTTCGACCCCGTAATCCCTGACCCACGCACCCGGAAATGGACTACCTCATATTGCTGCTGGTTGCAGCCTGTGTACTTATCCTGCTGATCGTCCATCAGGAGATCATCCAGTTTGGGGAAGGTTACAACAAGGTTATCAGCCAACTGCTCCCGAAACTGGGGTCAGTCAATCGATCGATGAAAAACGCGATCACACTTGGTTGCGTTGTATTTTTCGGCGGTGTGATCAGCCACGCGTATACACAAGATGACAGCTGGTTATGGAACGGATTGATGTTTGCGGTCGTACCGCCGCTTGTTCAGTTCGTTCGGAGAGCGCGTCAACAGCCGTCAGACTGACGCTGAAGAACTACTGGATACTATCCTGGGCGACAGCCTTACGGCTTCGCAACTACATCACAAATAATCCAATCATTCCAATCAGAAATACAACCAGGCCAATGATAAGAACCACGCGGCCTACCCCCTGCATTTCAGTTAGACCACCACTGTGCTCACTCATAATTCTAGTTACTCACGAATAAATTAGCCTGGGCGTAGTATATACGGCCGCGAAAGGTAGGACCATTTGTTACTACATTCTTAGTCCTTTTTTTACCACCGAATCAGTCAAACATCTCCTTAAGCAACCATGGGTTGTGCCAGTATCCACAGGCTAACCATGGTGTAGAGGACCATCAGCACGACCATCGGTATTTGGCTTAAAAACGCTGCGCGACCCATTCCAAAGATACGGCCTGCCACCACATGGGCAAGGTATACCGCAAACACATGTCCTAGTACAACAAAGGTTACTGCCAAATACCACGCAATTCGGGCGCTGAGCAGTCCGATATCAACCTTGTAGTCTGCTGTGCCAAATAGGTTCCAGTCATAACCGAATGGATCGGACATCCGAGGAATCAAATACTGTCCCGTAACGACTAAATAAGACAGGTAGTGGGCCAGATGATAGGCGATTGCGATAGGAACCAGCGTTAGTACAAATGCGCTCGCGACTTCTACGGTGCTTTTCGGGTGGCCAGCTCGGTTATTGTCACCATGACGTTCAGCAAGCCGGCACATCAATACACTGAACATCAGATAAATAAACAGAAACGCACTTGAAAATAAAACCAGGGCAGCGCTACCGACCCATCGGATTTCGCCGGTCAGGGTTCGATCCAATATGTGGGTCCACAAACGAGTCTCTAACAACCCATCGAAGGTCACCGTCGCCAATAAGATAATGACGAGTACCATCATCGAGAAAGTGACCTGCTGATCGTTCAACAATCCTAACGCTGGGGGACGTAAATTCCATTCCCGACGATCCGACTCCGTTTTAGTCAGACAGTGGTAACCGTTCACACACTCCAGCGTTTTATTGCGACAGGCTGAGCTTGTACAGTCACGGATCAACGCCGTGGCGTTGGCGACTCGTAGTTCCAGTGGCGCGAACCGTGCAAGTATTCCAAAAACAATGGAGAAAGCATCTGCGTTCTGTAACCAGACATCACGACCGTATACAAACATCCCAACCCAGGTCACGACTGCATAAATCACCACGGCAGTGGCCAGATTTGTCGGCACACTGCCCCCGGACCAGATCAATTCCGCCCAGAAAAATATCAGTAACCCCGCGACTGCCGGCCACATGGCTAATGCTAGTGGGTATGGGCGAGCCGTGGACAACTGGCGACCATTCGTCAGGCGGCCCAAAATCCACTCTGCCCACAAATAGATCGTCCGAAAAGGGTTAACCAGCGCCCATAAGTCCCCAATGAGCGCACAGACGAATGCTATCCCAACCCACCAGACCACCCAGACCATTACCGGCGCAAGGTTACGAAAAGGGTCCGGATCACCCACAAATCCTGCCAGTACGGTCGCGATCAGGAAAATCACCGCCACTACGCGGACAATTGCCAGTGGCACTCGGTGCGCAAGACAGCGCAAAAGACTGACATTCAGCAAGTTGAATCGGGAATAAGCTGTTTTAGCACCGTCATTTCGGCTGAACAGGGCAACAATGACAAAGCTCAGAACAATCGTTGCACCAGCGCCAGTCACCCACAGCCACAGCGGAACCGGTAGATCATACCGCTGACCGAAACCATGGCCCACGACCATTGGCGAATAAACAATCGCGCCAATCGCCAGGGCGAATCTACACGCCGTAGAGACGGTGCCTAAATGCTTGTTTGTCAGCATTGTATCTCGCGCAAAAAATCAACGAATAGATTAATGGTTGTGGTGTTGTGTCATGATCGCAGTCAATGACAAGCTAATACAATAAAGCCACTACTGTTTAACATCACAACTCGCACAATCCGAAGCGCTTGAACTCAGACCAACGGTATCAGCCACAGTCGCGGCTAATATCACCCCAAGGCAATCGCGTGCGACAAAGAATAGCATTATCAATATCGGACTGATTGACAATAGCATTTGTCAGATCAGCATCAGTCAAATCAGCGCGACTTAACCTCGCACCGGTTAGATCAGCGCCATTAAGAAAAGCACCCGTTAACCGCGCTCCACGCAAATCAGCTTTCCTGAGATTTGCCAGGAGTAAATAGGCGCCTTGTAGGTCAGCTCGACTCAGGTTGGCTTTTCGGAGATCTGCGTTAATCAACTGAGTACCGCGAAGATTTGCCTGACTGAGGTTAGCGCCAAATAGATAGGCTCCCGTTAAATCGGCAGCACTAAGTTCAGCCTCATCAAACCGCGCACCGTTAAGATCTGCTCTAGGAAGTTTCGCACCGTTCAGTACCTTACGCTGGAGATTTACCCCGCGTAGATCACAACCTGGACATTCATTGGAATACAAAAGTTGCGTCAAGCGAGCATCGTAGGTATCCGTGTCGCCTATTTGATTCTGATCGACCCCCCCGGGTCGAAAATGGACTGCAAGCTGAATATTCGATAGCCGGTGACTATCAGGGGCGATGTTTGGAACGAACAGTTGTTGGTTGATTGGCAGCAACTTGGCTGCAAGAACAATGTTGTTACATCCCAATATGGACAGCACCAAGAAACAAACCAGCGGACAACAAATCTGAATAACGCGGTTTCGACACACCAAGTTTCGCCTATAGCAATCTACTGCTAAACCAAACGATCCAGAAAGGGCGGGGAGACAACCCAACATATTTTCTCACAGGTGAGGGGCAGACTGCCTCCAGCCTAACAAATTACTGGGATTGGCTCACCATATGGTCGACGGCGGCCTTCACTTCAGCATCGCTAAGGGTCGTATTTCCACCCTTAGCAGGCATCACACCTGAGCTCCCCACAAGCCCATTGATTGCATTGGCATAAAGGCTGTCATTACCAGCAGCAATTCGTGCGGCCCAGGCGGAAGCATTACCTACCATTGGGGCCCCAGCTACGCCGGCACCATGACAAGCTATACAAGCTGATTGATAGACCTTCTGGCCGTCTACCGCAGCTTCAGTAACCGCGACTTGCGTCGTAGTCGTGCTGCTCTGAGCCTGCGCCGTATTAATCTGGCCAACGGCAGCAATTCGTGCTGCTATACCCGAACCATCGCTCATCAGCATCTCGCGATCAGCCACCGTACGACCGGGCGTATCCAGATGATGCTCGACAAAAAAGAATCCAAACAGGAGCAGTATCAGGTGAAAAATAATCAGGTAACTTTTCATAGACTTTTAATTCGTTTTACAGTGTGGGTGACCTAAGCGATTGTCTCAAGACGCTAGCGTTATTCGGCGCCGCCAAAGAAGATGTCTCTGGTTAGATACGTGTAATCACCTTCGAGGGTGCCTATTCCCACAAAGACGAGCAGCAACAAAGGTGGCACAATGATCGCGTAGACCAGCGCCTGACGTTCCCAGATCATGTGCATAAAAACCGACACGATCAGTCCGGCTTTGAGCATCATAAATACAATAATCAGGAACCAGCGCAAGTAGCCTTGAAACGCGAAGTAGTCGACCGCATAGGAAGCTCCACTGAGTACAAAAAGCAGAATCCAAATCTGGAAATAAATACCCAGCGGGTGTTGTTGACCTTCAGTTGATGACATGATTTTCCTACCAGAGATAAAAGACTGCGAATATAAATACCCAAACCAGATCGACGAAGTGCCAGTAAAGACCCATGACTTCGACCATGCCGTAATCTTGTTTACGGCCTGTCATAAAACCAGGTTCTTCCCGATCCATCTTGCCGCGTATTACCTTCACGGCCATGATAGCCAGGAACAAAACACCAATAGAGACGTGGGTGCCATGGAAACCGGTCACCATGAAAAATATCGCCCCGAACTGCGGTGCCCCCATCGGGTTCCCCCAGGGTCGCACGCCTTCTTCGACAATCAACTTGGTCCACTCAAAGGCTTGCATGCCAACAAACAGTGCACCGAGTAGCGCTGTTGCGAGGAGCAACCAGAATGTGACCATCTTGTTTTTTCGATAGCCAAAATTAACGGCTAACGCCATGGTGCCACTGCTGGTGATCAATACAAAAGTCATGATGGCAATCAGCAGGAGCGGCACATGATTCCCGGCGATGGTCAAAGCGAAGACCTCACTCGGGTTCGGCCACGGGATCGTGGTCGACATCCGGATGGTCCCATAACTAATCAAGAAACAACTGAAGATAAACGTATCGCTGAGGAGAAAGATCCACATCATTGCCTTTCCCCAGGGGGTCTTCTTGAACGCACGCTGGTCAGAAGACCAGTCGGCGATCACACCGGGCGTGCCATCGAGCAGTGGTGCAGTCTCGACCATGGCGGCTTGCGCAGATTGCGTCATGTGTTTTTCTTCTCCTTAAGTGACCAATAGCAGACCAAACATCACCAGCCAGACCACTAGCAGGAAGTGCCAATACACAGCACACAATTCCACGCTCATGCGAATCTTGGCCACCTCAGCACCGCGCCATAACTTGACAGACGCCCGAAACCAGGCAACAAGACCGCCCAGTAGATGCACGCCATGTAACCCAGTGATGAGATAAAAAAACGAGTTCGACGGGTTGGAATCCACAAAATAACCCAGCGATCCCAGTTGTCGCCAGACCAGAATTTGGCCCACCAGAAAAGCGAAAGCGAGCGCTCCACCAGCGAGCAATCCCCAACGAACACCATCGGCGTGCTCACGACCCGCCGCAACCCGCGCCCACTGCAAGGCGATGCTGCTCAGGATCAGGATCGCCGTATTCAACCACAACAAAGCCGGAACAGGCAGTGCCTGCCAGTCGGCGTAGGCCATGCGAATAAAGTAGGCTGCCGTTAATAGCCCGAAAACTGCTGTGACCACCCCCAGAAATACCGACAGAAAAACCTTGGCCGTCGGCAGGCGAAATCCGTGCGAGTCCGAAATGTAGCCACGTTCAGCCACCCACGGTTTGGTCGATAGCATCCTGAAAATACTCACGTCTTCATATCACCGGGTATCGAAGTGATTATTTTGCTCGCGTAACATCGAAGACTAGCTGGCTTTACCGGTATTTTTACCGGCGGGCACGTTCTGTGGAATAAAGTCTTCTTCCGCACCGGGTACGCTGTAGTCATATGCCCAGCGGTAAACCGAAGGCAATTCTTTACCAAAATTACCGTGGGTGGGCGGCGTATCGGACGTCTGCCACTCCAGCGTGGTCGCGCCCCAGGGGTTACTGCCAGCCGGTTTACCGTGCGTAGCGCTGCGGTACAAGTTATACAAAAACAGAAGCTGAACACTCGCGACGACAATTGCGGCGATAGAAATCCAGATATTCACGAATTGGGCCGATTCCGGAAACCAGTCCGGCAAACCGTTGGGCCCCGCATTGGCAAAGTAGCGTCGTGGTACGCCCAAGATACCCAGGTAATGCATGGGGTAGTAAAGACAATAAAGCCCGACAAATGTTACCCAAAAGTGAAATTTACCGAGTCCCTCGTTCAACATGCGCCCCGTGATCTTGGGATACCAGTGATACACCGCACCAAAGACGGCGAGAATCGGCGACACCGCCATCACCATATGGAAATGGGCGACTACAAAGTAGGTATCGGACAGCGGCACATCCACAATCACGTTGCCCAGAAAGATACCAGTCAGACCACCATTGATAAACGTAAACACAAATCCGATGGCAAACAGCATCGGCACCGTCAGGCGAATATTGCCACGCCACAGCGTCAGTACCCAGTTGTAAACCTTGATCGCAGTGGGCACCGCAATAATCAGTGTTGTGGTCGCGAAGAAAAACCCGAAGTAGGGGTTCATACCACTCACATACATGTGATGCGCCCAGACAACGAAACTCAAACCACCAATAACTACGATGGCCCAGACCATCAAACGGTAGCCAAAGATGTTCTTACGGGCATGAACACTGAGTAGTTCGGACACAATACCAAAAGCTGGCAGAGCGACGATATACACTTCAGGGTGCCCAAAAAACCAGAACAAATGCTGGAATAGGACGGGGCTGCCACCGGAATAATCCAGCTGTTGTCCCAATGAAACGATGGCTGGCATGAAGTAGCTGGTGCCGAGCAGATTATCCAGACTCATCATGATGGCGCTGACCAAGAGCGCAGGAAAAGCCAGCAACGCCAGCACTGTGGCAGTGAAGATTGCCCAGATGGTCAACGGCATACGCATCAGCGTCATGCCTCGCGTACGCGCCTGCAGGACTGTGACCACGTAGTTCAGGCCACCCATGGTGAAGCCAATGACAAAAAATGCCAAAGAAATAACCATCAATGTAATGCCCCAACCCGCCCCTGGCGTCCCGGGCAAGATCGCCTGCGGCGGATACAGAGTCCAGCCAGAACCGGTTGGCCCCCCCGGCATAAAGAAACTGGCGAGTAACAACAGGACGGCGAACAGGTAGACCCAATAGCTGATCATGTTTACATAGGGAAATACCATATCGCGGGCGCCCAGCATCAGTGGAATCAGGTAATTCCCAAACCCGCCCAGAAAAAGTGCCGTTAGCAGGTAGATAACCATGATCATGCCGTGCATGGTCACAAATTGGAGGTAGGCATCTGGGGTGATGAAGGACACCGCACCAGGCCAAGCCAGCTGTATCCGCATCAGTACCGACAGTACCAGGGCCAGCAGTCCCACAGCCATAGCAGTGATCGAATACTGCAGTGCGATGATTTTCGCGTCTTGGGAGAAAACGTATTTACCGAGCCAGGTCTTGGGGTGATACAGCTCTACCTCTTCGACCTCCGCTACTGGGACGTAATCTTGCGCATCATGTGTGACGTCAGTTAGTGCCATGATAAATGCCTCTATAACTTAATCCGTGTGAAGTCTAAATCTTGAATCTGTTTTCTAAGCTTTTGTTTACTAATGCGGATTAACCCGAAGCAGACTTGAGATAAGCCACCAGCGCATCGAGCTGATCGTCGGTCAACTGGGCCGGCGGCATAATCGGTGCGTAGCCCTTAACAAGCTTAGCACTTGGGTTAACGATAGATTCTTTCAGATAGGTCTCATCGACCAAAACGCTGCTGCCATCAACTAAGGTTTCGCTCTTGCCAACCAAGCCCTTCCAAGTTGGACCAACGCTGGGGGCACCATCCAGGCTATGACAGGCGATGCAGCCCTGATCCCTGGCCAGTTGCTCACCCTGTTCGACCAAAGAGCCCCCTGAAGCCTTGCCAGTGCCTGCCAGCATCTGGGCATAGGTCGGCTGGGTCTGCAGCCAGGCCTGAAAATCGCTCTCTTCTTCGATCACCATGCGGCTTCGCATGCTGTAATGTCCGGAACCGCACAGCTCCGCGCAGAGTACATCGTATTCGCCGATTTTGGTCGGTGTAAACCAAAAGTACGTGATCATTCCGGGCACTAGATCCATCTTGGAACGGATCTGGGGAACATAAAAATCGTGCAATACGTCCTTGGATCGAAGCACCACTTTCACCGGCCCACCGATTGGCAAATGCACCTCGGGGCCAGTCACCAGGATATCGTCCTGGCCGTTGGGATCATCCGGATTCAGTCCCAGCGGGTTACTGGCATTGATGTTACGCGTATCCACCGTACCCAAAACGCCATCGGCCCCAGGATATCGGTAGCTCCAGCGCCACTGCTGTCCGACGGCTTCGACCAGCATGGCGTCCTCTGGAACATCAACATACTTAGCCCAGACAAATAGACCGGGCGCCAGCATGGCGATTACGCCGACCGTCGTAAAGACCGTCAGCCACCATTCGAGTTTCTTATTCTCGGGTTCGTATTCCGCCCGACGGTCCTTGCGATAGCGAAACTTATAGATCGCATAGGCCATAAACAAGTTGATGGCGACGAAAACAAAACCACAGACGATAAAGGTGATGGTCAGAGTGTCATCGATCATGCCCCAGTTCGAAGCGATCGGTGTCAGGTACCAGGGACTCATAAAATGAAAGAGTACTGAAGCAACCACCAATACAACCAGGACAATGACTAGAACCATTCGTTCATTTCCTCTGAAATAGTCTCACAAAATTTATGTCTTAAGTCTCACCTGGCCCAGACAACCGCACACACAAACATCAATGCCACGACCATCGATTTACCTTGGCGAGAAAAATGAGAGCGCCATAAAGGCGCCTTATGCCTCCATAAACCCCTTACTGACCAACACATCCTGGTCGCGAATTCTGTCACAGAATATCCAGTTCAGCAACAAACTTGAGGATTTACAGTGCCTAAATAATGCGGGCAACCGACGCAAACAATCGAGCGAGTATCATCCAAGGGTATCAGCTCCTACTCACTAATTCTTGATCCAGATCAGCACTCCAAAACTTTGTGTAAGGAAGCAAGTATCAGAATCGCTTGGACGACTTAACTTCAAGTGCGAGTCAGTGTGGTTGAATTCGACTAGTCCGTTGACGACACAAGTGGTCTTTGGGTCGGCACCACGACGATCTGAGCAATGATCACATCGCTGGGCTGTTCCAGAACAAAACGGACCGATCGGGCAATATCCTGGGGCGTCAAACAGACGCCAAAATCCCGATAGTATTCTTCACCACGTTTTTCGTCACCAAACCGGATGGCTGCAAATTCGGTCTCCACCATGCCAGGCAGTACCTCCGAGACCTTGATACCCGTCGCACCGTAGTCAAGACGCAATGTCTCGCTTAATCCGTGTACTGCATGCTTGCTTGCTGCGTAAGCAGCACAGGCCTTGTACGCCTGAATGCCGGCGACAGATCCAATATTCACGATGTGGCCGGTATTTCGCTCTACCATGGAGTCAAGCACGGCGCGAGTCACACGCATGAGGCCGATGACGTTGGTCTCGATCGTGGCAACCCACTGAGTAGCAGTCCCTTCGTGAAATTGCCGACGACCGCCAATATCGTGGCCGGCGTTATTGATGAGAATATCGATATCCCGCCAGTCCCGGGGCAAGCGATCAAGTAACTTTGCGACTGAATCTTCATCCGTCACATCAAGCTCCAGCGCAATGGCCGCGTCACCGAGTTCTGCGGCCAGTGATTCAAGATGCGGCAGCCGACGGGCCGCACAGATCACCCGCGCACCGGCATCAGCGAGGGTGCGCGCCGTCTGTTCGCCGATACCCGCGCTGGCCCCCGTCACCAAAGCAATTTTTCCGTCCAGATGTCCCATCGATTTCGTCTCCCGTGATGCGGTGGCGCCTGTTCCAGTCGGAATTAGCCCTAAGTTGGCTGACCAGTATAATTTGTCTCATTCATCTTTTGCTGTATGCCGCACGATCCGAACAACGACCGGACAAATTAGGCGTTTCCCCCCAACCCGACCGATGCACATAATCCGAGACGGGCCCGATCAGGCAGCAACGGTGCTGATTCTGGCCCATGGTGCGGGTGCGGGTTCCGACTCGGAGTTCATGGAGTTTTTTGCACAATCACTGACCAGCCCAGAACTCGCAGGTGGGCTAGCTGTCTGTCGGTTCGACTTCCCCTACATGGTCACGCGCCGTTCGACTGGGATAAAACGCCCGCCTGACCGGGCTGCTGCTCTCACAGAAACCTGGCATCAGGTGATTAATTGGGTTCGCCAATCCTCAACACCGCCCCACCGGCTTTTTATCGGTGGAAAATCGATGGGCGGGCGCATCGCAAGCATGGTTGCCGAAGAGGAAAAGGTCGACGGCATCGTCTGCCTGGGTTATCCCTTTCACCCACCAGGTAAACCCGACAAGCTACGTACTGAACATCTCGAAGACTTAAACATTCCCATGTTGGTCTGTCAGGGCGAACGCGATGTCTTTGGCCACAGAGCCGAGTCGAATAGCTGGCGGCTGTCCCGTTCGATCCAATTCAGCTGGCTGACCGATGGTGACCACAGCTTCAAACCACGAAAAAGATCGGGCCTGACCGAGGCGGAAAATCGAACCACGGCTTGCCAGTCGATCGGCGAGTTTATTGCCAAAGTACAACGTTAATGCGGGGGAATCAGTCTAGCTGCAGTTCTTTTAATTTACGGGTCAGCGTGTTTCGCCCCCAGCCCAAGCGACGGGCCGCCTCCTGTTTTCGCCCGTGGGTAAATGACAACGCTGTCTGCAACAGCACCCGCTCAAACTGCGGGCCGATCTCGTCGAGGATTTCACTTTGTCCCAGGTCCAGTTTTCTCTGTACCGCGGTTTCAAGTTGTTGCTCCCAGCCCGAATCTGCCGCAGGCACACCAACACCGAAATCATCGGGTAGATCGGTGAGCGAGATCACCCGCCCTGGCGCCATAACTGTCACCTGGCGACAGAGATTTTCCAGCTGGCGCACGTTGCCCGGCCAGTGTTGTCGGGCCAGTACTGCCAGTACTGAATCGTCAAGCTGCTTGGGCTCCACACCCAGCTCCCGGGCAGCCTGATCCAGGAAAAGCAGCGTAAGCGGTTCGATATCTTCCTGCCGGGCCCGCAGAGGCGGCAACGTCACGGCCATAACATTGAGTCTGTGGTAAAGATCCTCACGAAAGCATTGGACTCGAACCTTGGCGTCCAGATCCTGGTTGGTGGCAGCGATAATGCGCGCATCAGTCCGTAACTGCTCATGTCCACCCAGCCGGTAAAATGTGCCGTCGGACAAAACCCTGAGCAACCGCGTTTGAAGGTCGATCGGCATATCGCCAATCTCATCGAGAAACAAAGTGCCGCCGCACGCCTGTTCGAATCGCCCCTCACGACGCGCATGGGCGCCGGTAAAAGCCCCTTTTTCATGGCCAAAAAGTTCTGATTCGAGGAGTTCGGCGGGGATTGCCGCGATATTGATTGCGACAAACGGACCGTTGTGCCGCGGACTGTTGTGGTGAATCGCACCGGCGACCAGTTCTTTCCCCGTACCGGTTTCGCCACAAATTAGCACGTTGATGGTGGATTTTGACAGCCTGCCGATAACCCGGAAAACGGCTTGCATAGCTTTGGCTTCCCCGATGATCGACGCCTCGGTCATCCCGGCCTGCAGTGGAGGGACTGGCGGTGTCTGACTGTGTTTTTCAAGCGCCCGGTTTAGCAGACTAACCGCTTCATTAAGATCAAACGGCTTGGGCAGATACTCAAAAGCACCTGCTTGGTACGCTGATAGGGCGTTCTCTAGATCGGTGTGTGCCGTCATTACGATTACCGGCAAAGACGGTGTTCGTTCACTCAGATACTGCAATAGTTCCAGACCATCGGTACCCGGCATTCGGATATCGGTGATGATTACATCGGGATTCTCAGACTGAACCTGGCGCAGGACATCACTGGCATTATCAAACACTGTCGTCCGCCAGCCGGCGTCACTCAGCGCTTTGTCGAGCACCCACCTGATGGACGCATCGTCATCTACGATCCACACGCGGGGTTGTGCATTCATGATGGTT
>Ga0209019_1000821_pt1 | contig 15704 bp, 11 predicted proteins | sample METZYME_3_300m_FD_187549 | JGI IMG/M metagenome (GOLD analysis project Ga0209019, IMG submission 187549) | Marine microbial communities from oxygen minimum zone in mesopelagic equatorial Pacific - METZYME_3_300m (SPAdes) (version 2) | ecosystem: Environmental > Aquatic > Marine > Oceanic... | reverse complement strand
GAATGGCTTGCTGTTCACCACACCGCTCAAGAGAGCGGAAAAACGGTGACCGTTTGCCTTCAAATCCTTGCAAATGTCATCGACCGCGCATTTGTCGAAATACTCCAAACCTCGGCCAAGCGCGAAAGTTAGCATTTTCTCCGCCAGCGTGCGAATAAAAGTTTCGCGCGATTTCAGCACTTTTTTAAGTCCTTCCGGTCCGTTAATCGTCTCGCCGGTGGGCAGTTCGCCGGTGGGATCGATTGGAAAATTGCCGTCGAGATCGCGCCACGCGCCGATTCCGTCGAAGTTCTCCAGCGCAAAGCCAAGCGGATCCATCTTCGAGTGGCAGGTCGCGCACTCGGTCTTTGCGCGATGCTTCTCGAGCCGCTCGCGGAGCGTACCGCTGGTGATCGCCTCTTCATTTTCCTCCAGCTCCCCGACATCGGGAGGAGGAGGAGGAGGCGGGGTGCCTAGAATCTCCTCGAGAATCCATTTGCCGCGGTTGACCGGCGAGGTGCGGGTGGGGTTCGACGTGATTGTGAGGATGCTCGCGTGCGTCAGAACGCCGCCCCGGCCGCTGCCCTTGGCCAAGCTCACCCGCCGGAACTCCGGCCCGCTCACACCATCGATACCGTAATGCCTAGCCAAACGATCGTTGAGGTAGGTGAAGTCGGAATCGATCAACTCAAAGATACTGCGATCCTCCTTCATCACCGCCCCGAAGAACAACTCGGTCTCGCGCTTCATCGCCGTGCGAAGGCTTTCGTCGAATGATGGGAACTTGACTGGGTCTGGCGTGACGCCGGAGAGGTTTCGAATCTGGAGCCATTGGCCGGCGAAATTTTCGACCAATGCACCCGATCGTGGATCGGCCACCATACGACGCACCTGTCCCGCAAGCACGTCCGGCCTGGTCAACTCTCCGCGCTTGGCTAAGCGGAACAACTCGGCATCAGGCATGCTACTCCACAAGAAATACGACAACCGAGACGCCAGCTCCCAGTCGTTGAGCCGCCGGATCGTCTCGTCCTTGACCGGTCGCGTGTCCAGCTCCCAGCGGAATAGAAAGTGCGGCGAAACGAGTACCGCCTGCGTGGCCAACCGCATCCCCTCCTCGAACGAGCCGCCATCCCCCATAACCATGTCGACGAACGATAACAGGCGGTTGACCTCCTTTTCGTCGACCGGCCGGCGGTACGCTTTTTCGGCGAACTGCGCCAGCGATTCGCGGGCAACCTGGCGAGCCTCGCCCGGCTTGGGCTGACGCACGATCGCGCGGCGGTGCGACTCCGGCAGCCTCGGCTGCGGCGCATCGAGTGGGCCGATCATATCAGTGCTTTTGACAAATAAATTCCGGTCGCCACGCAACGCCGGATCTGGCGAGTCGTTGTTGACGTAATTGTTCAAGTACGCAACGGAAACCTGATGCACGCCTTTTCCCGGCTTGAGTTTTAAGACAAAATCTCGCCGCTCCTCTTCGATTTCTTTCACATCGAATGTCTTCACCGGTTTGCCGTTGAGGCGGACCTGCATTTTCGGCGGCTCCGGCCCGGCAAGCGTTGCGTAGGCGTTTAGGCGCAGGAGGTACTCGCCATCCGTCTTGAACGGATAACGGATGTCGATGCTGCCCTCGCGCATTAATCCCCAGAAACTGTCGTCTTCGATTCGCACCGCCTCCTCGTCGCTCTTCGTGCCCCATTTTTTAGTGCGGATGTGTTCCTCGGGTGGGTACGCCGGAATGTCGGTCCGAATCGCCTTGGCGGTAATCTCCTCTGCGGCTCGAAGATATTTCTCCATCAGGATTGGGGAGAGCGAGAGCACATCGCCGATGTTGTCGAAACCGTAGCCGACCTCGTCATTGGGAAAATCCGCCGCCGGCCGGTAGTCCACGCCAAAAAGGTCGCGGATGGTGTTATTGTACTCGCTGCGGTTGAGGCGTCGCAGCGTGACTCGGCCGGGGTTCACCGGCACAGCGGGGTTCGAGCAATCAAACTTGGCCAACTGCGAGTCGATGAACTCCGTCAACAGAATACGCTCATCCTCGGTCGGTTGCGGCTTCTTGTCCGGCGGCATCTCCCGCTGGTGCAGCATGTGTTGAACCTTCTCCCACGTGCGCCCATCCCTGAAGAAATTCGGGGTGATTCCAAACGCCTCGAGGTTCACCTCCGCCTTGGCCCGCTTGTTGCCGTGGCAACCGTAGCAGTACTGCTTGAGCAGCGGCTGGATGTCGCGGGTGAACTCCGCTTGGCCAAGCGCTTGGCCAAAGCCAAACGCCAGCAGCAGACAAACCGCTCTGTTGGACGAAAACATCATCAAACCCCGAGGAAGTTAGCGTAAAAAGTACGCCCTCGCACGCCAGTATATTCAATACCTTGCTTGGTATTATGAGTTGAGCATAACGCCAATCAGCGCGGTAGTGTCTCCGGCAGGTCGGCGATGACGTAGGCCATCACGGCCATGGCGGCGACGCAGCGATTGAACTCCGCCGGGACGAGCTTGTCGATCGTGTCGGCGTCGGTGTGGTGAAACCAAAAATATTTCTTGCGATCCACCTCGAGATGCATCACCGGCACGCCGCCCCGCACCAGCTTAAGCACGTCCGCCCCACGGCAGCCCTTGGCGATGTTGCCGGAGCCAATCGGGTCGAGCAGTTTGCCGACGCCCTGGATGATCTCCATCCCGCGGCCGCTGCCGAGGAAGCCAAAGCCGGTCGGTTGGAACACGCCGGAGTCTGATTCGATCGCCAACGTGTGTCTGGCCAAGGCGGCCTCGTGGCGCTCGGCGTACGACATTGCGCCACGTATGCCGTTCTCCTCATTCGTCCACAGCACCACGCGCACGGTGCGCTTCGATCGCAGGCCAAGCTTAAGCATCAGCCGCGCGGCCTCCCACGCGGCAAGGCAACCGCCGCCGTCATCCATCGCACCTTGGCCGACGTCCCACGAGTCGATGTGGCCGCTGATAATGACGATCTCCTCCGGCTTCTCTGAGCCGGGGATTTCGGCAACGACATTTCGCGAAATGCCGTCGGCCAGCGTACGCGCCTCCATTTTCAACCGCACGCGAAGTGGCTCACCTCGGGCAGCCATGCGTGAAAGCATGTTGGCGTCCTCCAGCGAGAGAGCGGCGTGCGGGATTTTTTTTACGCCATCGGCGTACGACATGCCGCCGGTGTGCGGCGTCTGCATGGAGAACGGCCCGACGGAACGAATCAGGCTCGCCAACGCCCCGGCCCGAGCCGCATGAATCGCGCCCTGTGTGCGGACGATCACCGTCTCGCGATACTCGGTGAACGGCACGTTGAAGAGGACAATCCTGCCCTTGGCCTCGGCGACACGATTCTTGAGATCGTCAAAGCCGGTGACCACCAGCACGTCCGCCGTAATGCCCCCGGGCGGCGTGCCAACGCTGCCGCCTAAGCCGAGCATCGGCAACGTGCGGCGGCGTGGCGACAGTAACTCGACCGACTCGTTGCCGCGAACCCAGCGCGGCACGATAACTTCCTCTCCCCTAACATTTTGAAAGCCGTCATGCTTCATCTCTGCGAGACACCAGTCGATGGCTGACTCGAGATTTTTCGAGCCGGTGAAACGCGGGCCGAACGTGTCGCACATTGTGGCTAGGCGAGTGAAACCAAACAGGCTGTTGGTCGCCGCCTGAATCAGCCGCTGGGCTTCCGGCTGGTAATCCGCCGGCGTGCTCCCGGCTGCGAACGCGCCCGCCGCCGCCAAGCCAAACGGCAAACAAAGGAGGAGTCGTTTCAAGTTCATCTATGAAAATTATTTGCCCGGGCGGACCGGCTGGAGCCAGGCGCGCTCGTGTTCCCCGGCAACGAACGGGTTGGCCATCTTCTTTGAAGACGTGATCTCCGCCCGGACGTACAGCTCGTCACCGTTTAACGTGTAGCTAGGCTCGAGTGATTTTGATTGGCCAAGGATCTCGCCGATGCCAGCCTCGCTTGGCTTGAGCGAGTTGCGCTGAGCCAAGTCGCTGCTGCTCTTGAAATTCTTTCGCGTACCGATGAACCGTGTGGTGTACGTCACGCCCGCCTCCGGCTGGATGCGGAAGCTGTATCTGCGCGCGGTCAGATGGATGGAATCGACTTCCACGCCGCTCGAGGCATAGAAATCGCCGCGCTCCATCGCAGCAATGATCGACCCCGGCGTGAGCGACTTGGCGCGAACCATCACCCAGCCACGGCCGGTGTTGCTCTGGCCGACGGCGAAGTCGTGATAGTTGTGCGCATCGTCTGTTCCCAGTCCAAACATCAACGGCAGCTTGTGGACGCCAAGCCGGTAGGCGTTGATCACGTCCCAAATCTGCCCGGTACTGAGATGCCCGGTGTCGCCGTAGTTGTTCACGGCCGGGTGGCCGTTGTACACCTCAAAAAACTGTTCACCGCGCAACTGGATCATGTCGGCCGGCTGGATCGCCCAGCCAAAGTTGGGGTGGTTGATATGCGGAAACATCGGCTGGCCGGTGGCCTTGCGCTGCGCCAGCACGGCGTCGATGTTTTTCTGCATGGTCGCCGCTACGCCGGCCCCGCCTTGCGGCGGGATTTGTTTTTTCAAGTTGGTGGCGTTCAGGTGAATCGGTAGGCCTTGAAACTGGTCGGTGATTTCCTGGCTCTGCATCAGCAGGAAATTCCCCGGCACATCAATCTTCAAGCGATATTCGACATAGGTCTTGAGCCGAACCTGCGGGACGCCCTCCACGACCCTGTGCTCGACCCAGTCGTTGCCAAAGCGCTTGAGGTATTTTTCGAATGCCCGCAGGCCGCCGGCGTTTTTCTCACGGTGAATCCAGCGCTGGCCCTCGGACAACACGTTGTGGTCGGAAATAGCAAGGAAATGGTAACCGCTGCTACGGTACCAGTCGGCGATCATCTCGGGATAGTCGTCGCCATCGCTCCAGAGTGAGTGGGTGTGGAGGTTACCCTTCCACCAGCGAACATCCTCGGCGGAAAGGGTCAAGGCTGCCAGCATGAAGGTGGTCGTGAGGAGGAACTTGGTTTTCATGCGTTGAAGTGGGGGAAGCGTAGAGTTGCAAATGTTGAGCTGCAAGTTTTCAGTCATCGCTTGATCCAATCGCGGCCGCGCCACCTGTCAATTCTCCAAATAAAATCGCCTGGTCAAACGCCTGACCAGTTTTAATGCGGGGAACGGAAAACGCTGGCGAGGATCGACTCCTTGGTTTTCCAGAGGAGAGACATGGTCATCGACAGCGGGATCAGCATGAAGGCCAGCACGAACCCCATTAAGAGCCACGGCTGGCTTGCCGCCGTGGCCGCGAGCTGGAGGAGCAGTTCCGGCGGCTCGATGTTGAGCGATGTCAGGTACATGACGCCGAAGTTGACGCCGAAGCCGATCGACGCCACGGCCAGCAGCACGCAGTTCATCCGGGAAAACAGCTTCGACTCAACTCGAAGCGTCTCGTCCGGCAGCATGGCGGCGAGGCGTGACAACATCTTGTTGAGTGACATCAGGTAAAATACGAACACCAAAGCCAACAGCCAAACAGCATTGGCGAAGCCCAATTCGTCCGGCGCGCGGTGGTGCCAGTGCAAAAATGGCGACAAGCCAAGGTTGAACAGTCCGAGGAGTTTTACCTCGCCAAGCGCCTCCTGCCAGATGCGTTCCTGAGGCTGAAAACTGCGCAACAGCCACAGTCCGTACCACAGCATGCCGAACGCCACCGGCGGCAGGAGCATGCCCAGCGGCCAGACGGCATCAGTCCAGTTTGAAATGGTGGCCATGAAGCTGAAAACCATCGCAAACGGTAGTCCCCAAAAAAGCACCGACGTACCATGCACCACCCGGGCCAGCGATGGCAGCGGGTCTGGTTGTGTGTTAGGTTCGTTTATCGTCACAGGCTCAGGTAGGTCTGGTCGCGAAGGCCCTTTGTGTAGTCAGCCAGCAGCCTCATCCCCTCGGACGGCTTGAGCTGTTCGTCGCTGATGGCAGATTCGGTTTGCTTCTTGATGCTCTGCACGAGTGCCTTCTCGTCGTACTGCACCATGTCGAGCACGCTCGCGATGGATGTTCCCTCAATCACCTCCTCAATGTAATAGCCGCTTTCCTCATCGGGATCGAGAAACACATGCACCTCGTTCACGCGGCCGAGGAGGTGGTGCATGTTTCCCATGATATCCTGATAGGCGCCCATAAGGAAAAACCCGGGCTGGTACGGCCCCGGCCCGGCGGTCGATGTGGTACGTCCACCTGGCTTCATCGATCGACCACTCGACCGTTGGTTGGGATTGAGAGGTATCGCTCATGCCACCCCGCAAGGGACGCGCACTATACGAGTGCCCAAAGCGATTTCAACCGCGAATAAAAAGCGGCGAACCTATTTGTCCGAAGCCACAAACGTCGTCACCACCGGCCGGTGATCCGAACCGTGGCCCCAGTTCGCCACGACCGGTATCCAGGAGTTGACGCGATCCCACTCCCTGGCCATGCCGGGGCTGAGCAGGACGAAATCGATGCGGCTGTACACATCCTCCACGCCGTAAAAATATGTCCACGACTCGTTGCGCGGGAACCCGTTTGAGTTGATGAGGTTCGGGCCACTGTCGCCGTTACGTTCGCCGGGGCGCGTGTCCACGAGCTGCGATTTGCCACGACCGATGAGCGCCTTCACCGGCTTGGAATTATAGTAGTCATTGAAATCGCCGAGCACGGCAAAATTCACCTCTGGGTTCGCCTTGAGACGGGTATTGATGATGTGGCGCAGTCGCAGTGCCTCCTGCAATCGCATTTCCGACTCGTCCGCCACCGATACCTTGCGCTTCGACTTCAGGTGCGCGGTGATCAGCAAAAACGAGTAGTCACCGAGCGCAATCTCCACCTCGGCAAATCCGCGGTTGACATGCAGTCGACGGCCATTGAGTAGATAGCTCTCGTTGTCGTGCCGCGTGATTTTCTTGAACGGAAACCGGCTGAGAAACGCAACATGAATTGCAGTGTCATGCGCCGACAAATGTTCCACGTGCGGCAGGTCCAGCCCCTTGGCCTTGAGTGCGGCCTTCAGCTTGGCCAACGCCGTTTTTTTTCCCATCTCCTGTAGAGCGATCACATCCGGCCTAGCCGCAAGGATGCTCTCGACCACCTTCGCACGGGCAAGCTTGGTTTTAAGCGGCCGATTTTGGATTGGTTCCAGGATATAATTTTCCACGTTGTAGGTCGCCACGCGAAATGTCTGCTGCGCTTGGCCTAGCAGCCCCGCCATAACGAAGACGGCGGCGGTAATGAAAAATATGCGAAAACCCATGAGATGTTACTTGGCTTGAACGATAAAAAACCGGGCTAACTGGTCTGCCTTGGCACTAAAACTGCCTGCGCCATCGTTGAACTTTAATCCTTCGCCCGTCGGCTTGTAAGGCCCGGCCACCAGACTGCTGGCCAGCACGGTGTAACCCGTCACCAGGCTTGCCTCCCATCGCAGGGTGATCTCGCCGTTGACCAAACTGGCTGTGATGTCGACAACTGGAATGTCGACAACTGGATCGTCCTTGAAGGGCGCGCCGCTTGGCCAAGCGCCGGCCGAGACGATCAAGTCGGCCACTGTGCCGTGATCCGAGAACGCCCCGTTCAGGCCGGGGTATCGCGTCATTGAGCCCTTGTTTTTCGAAGTGCTGCCGTACTCGATTCGGTCTATCACATGCCCATCAGCATTGCGCAGTGTGATCGTGTCACCGCTGTTGTTGAGACCCAGCCCGCTCATGCTCTCCGTGGCCGGCAGCGCCAGCACGTCGTCGCCGAATACTGGCTCGGAACCGGACGATCGGCCGCCGTACACAATCACCGCGCCGCGCTTGGCAAGGACATCTCCATCGTAAAAATTGCTCCGCAGTGTCACGGCATCGGAGAGGCTCCAGCCGGCTAGGTCCACCTCCGCTTCGCCAAGATTGGCAATCTCGATGAACTCATCCTCAACGAGGATGCGGTCCGAATCGCTCGGTACCTCGCGGTAGAGTGGGTTGTAGAGTCCATCGGTCACCTTGGCGGTCGGGTTAGCCAAAAACTCGGTGACGGCTACTTGTTGCTCAGCCTCGCTTGGCACATAAACATCCCAACTCATCGTCTGTGTGCCTTCATTGTTCTCCACATCAAGGGAGAGGTCAAAAGACTCCCCGGCATCTGCACTGGAAGCGCTCAGGACCAGCTTGGCCGTGATTTCGTTGGCGGGATTTGTCGCAAGCACCCAGTCGCCTGTCGGCGTTACTCTCACCTCTCCACCCGAGGGCGACTTGGCCACGGCCTCGATTAACACCGTCTCGCCAGGCAGTAGAAAATGATCAGTCCGAGAACTCTCGAGCGGTCGCCCTGGCCGGAGCAGTTTGTCGTACCGGAGCGTGAACTCGATAGTTGGCAATTGCGGTCCCGCGATGTCTTCGATGCGAGTCGGCATCAGCTGGTAGCCTCCCTCACGTGGCTGGTCTCGCATGTACTGAGAAAGCACGCCGGTGACACTGATAGCCGTCCCGGGAAATGGCTGGTCAATGATCGACTGGATACGCGAATCGATTCGCATGATGAAGGTCATTCCGTCGGCATCGGTCAGTGTGTAATTGCTCCCACCGGAAAACTTCGAGCCCCCTGCGCCATCGATTTCCACCTCATTGGCAACCACGAGCGAACCCTCGAGCGCTTCCATCGCAACAGTGTCATCCCACTGGATGAAATCAAGATTGACGGCCTCTGGCAATGCGTTGTCGCTGCTCAAGACCTTGACAAGGTGCATGGCGTTGCCGGCGTCTGGCACGAACTGTAGCAACCCGTTGTAATGATCCAGCGGCGCAATCACGCGGACCTTGTCGCCGGCCTTCGGATGGCTCGACTTGCCGCTACGGAAGTAAACCGCTATGCCGGCAGTGTCGTCTTGAAAATAAAACAGCGAATGACTGCCGCCGGTCATGTTCGTATGCGTCGTGACGATGCCTTCGGCGGTGAAAATCGTCTTGGTGTCGGACGGCTCACGATTGTCGTCCACCAGCGAGCGTAGGTGCCTGATGGTGACGGCATCGCCGCCGGGAGAAACCTGCACATCGAGCGTGGCCGTGTCGCTCTCGACTGCGCCATCGGCGTTGCTGACGACGACCCGGTAGTCGCCGGCATCGTCCGCCGAGACATCGGCCATCGCGAGGGCACTTGACGTCGCACCCTCTATGTCTGAGCCATCCTTGCTCCATTGATACCCCAGTGGCTCCACGCCGGTGGCCACGACGGAAAACGAAATGGTCTTGCCAGCAAGCACGGTTTGCGACGCCGGTTGCGAGAGGATCGCCAGATCGTTGCCGCCACCACCGTCGGTCACGTCGCTGAGGCTCGTCCCAACTCTCAGGTTGTCGATCAGCATCGCTCCGATGTTGGAGGCCTGCCGGAACGCGAAGCCGGTCACGTCCACGCCGGAGCCGTTGTCGGTGGTGGTGACGCCCCCGGCCATGCCGCCGTCGGGATCAACCCAAAGCGTCGTGCGTGCATCCGCAAGGTTCAGAGCGATGACCACTTTGTAAACCGTCTCCAAGTGCAGGTCGCTGTCGAAAACGGCGGTCGACACCTTGCCTTTCGAAGTCACCCCAATACGTAGCGCACCGCCTTCTGCGCCGGTGGCCTGCGCGACGATTCGTCCGCGGTAGCCGGTGCCTTTGTCTTTAAAATGCGCAAAGTAGCTGCCGCCACCGCTAGGCAGCTCAGTGAACTCCACGTCGAACGATGCATACATCGTGCCGCCGCCCGATTTCTTGTAAGGCCCGCGGGGCAACATGGCATTGATGTCCTCTGAGGCGGCCTGTGACAAATTCAACCGACCATCGACCATTTCTATTTGTTCCTCGGTACCGCTGTGGTTTTTCCAGGTGTCCGCCGCCTGTAAAACGATCGGGCCGTCGTCGTAGCTAAACGATTCGTCGAGAACCATCTCGGCCTGAGCCGCCACGAGGCTGGCCGTAGCTGCCGCAATGATAAATCTTTTCATGGTTCAGTTGGTAAATTATTGCCGGAACGGCGCATTCCAGATCACGTCCGGGTTCAGCCCCTCGAATGTGCCCGCGCCGTTGGTTATGGAGTGCCGCGAAAAATAGGCCGAATGTCCATCGATGAACGCCAGCACGCCACCCTGTCGCTTGTGGCGCTCCGGAAACGCCCGCCACCTTGCTGCCGGGTTCACCGAGTAGTAAGGATTCCCCAGCCCCTCCGACGAGCTGAAATACATGTCCATCGTGCCGACCGTCGCCGATGGGTTGAACAAGTCGGTCGCCTTCGGCATCTTGGGGTACGGCATATACGAATTCACCGTCCCGCGCTTAAGGTCAATGTTCATCGCGTAGCTGAAAAACCCGTGGCGCCCGCCGCCCTTTAGCTGCTTTAATTCCTCTGTCGTCATCTTGGCGTTCGGGCAGTGCCAAATCTTCCCCTGCCCGCCGGGGAAGGGCAGGTTTTTGATATTGTCCTGATACACCACCGTTGGCCGCTTCCAGTACTGCACTAGCGATTTTTCGCCCATGAACGGCGGCAGCAAATTAAACCAAGCGTTTAGGTCCTTCGGCGTGCCGGAAGGCTGCGGAGCGCCGGGGTATTTGCCATTGGCGCCCATGCCGTCGCGGGGCAGCAAGTCTTCGTTCTCCACTAGATACAACTGCAGCCCCAAGCCCCATTGGCGCTGGTTCGAGAGGCAATTGGCCAAGCGCGCCTGATCCTTCGCCTTGGCCAAGGCCGGAAGCAGCAACGCAGCCAGGATCGCAATAATAGCAATGACCACCAGCAGCTCGATCAGCGTGAATGCCGTCGGGCTCGAGTCCGGTGAACACCGGTTCGCCGTGGCGGAGTCATCCGCCGAGTTGGGAAAAGCACCATCCATAGCCTCAAATACTTTGGCGGCTCAACGCCAAGGACAAATTACTACCCTTTCCTGTTTAGGCAAGATCAGCATGGCGATTGATTGATTAAGATCACAAAATAATATATTTAATTTTCTTATTCTATATGAGAAGAGATGGGGGTGGCAGTTAAACTTTTAATCTAAAAAAATGAAAATTCCAAAAAAATACAATGTTCTTGCAAATAACCAAGGTTTCTCACAGGTGGAACTGATTGTCGTAATTGTGATAGTGCTCATCCTGATGATTGGCGCGGTGGGAGCTGGAATGCTTTTGCCAGCGTTGGCAAAGGCAAAAGCCAAGGCACAGCGTATCGCCTGCGTGAACAACCTCAAGCAGGTTGGCATCGCTACTCGCATCTATGCGACGGACAATCAGGATCGGTTCCCGTGGCAGGTTCCTGCCATCGAAACCGGGCCCGACGGCAAAGAAGTCATGACCGGTGGTACCGCCGAGTATTTGGCGAGTAGCAAATACAAGGAAACCTGGAAGCACTGGCAGGCTCTCTCCAATGAACTGAGCAATCCAAAGGTTCTCCGTTGTCCCCGAGACGGCAACCGAAACCAAGTGGGTTCATTTTCTGACAGCTCCTTCGGAGGGGAAAACGGTAATCTGAGTTTCAGTTACTTCATCGGAAAAGGTGCCGATGAAGCCAAGCCCAACAACATCCTTTCTGGAGATCGCAACATCGTATTTGGCGACTACAACAATGACGATGACAACAAAGGAACTCACCAGAAGTTTGGGAAACAATTCTCCGCCACAAGGAGGCCGGAGTGGACCGAGAGCCTGCATGAGAGTCAGGGCGACATCCTCTTGTCTGACTCATCTGTCCAGCAAGCCAGCGCCCCAAGACTCGCTCAATACATGATCGATTCCAGCGACAAGGACAACGAACTCATGTTCCCGGCTGGCAAATAGAGTCTAATTGCAGGCGTCGCTTGCCCTAAACTTCATCTACAGGCTTTTGCAGAAGGCTTCCAGACGGGCCATCCCATTTTGGATGTTCTCCATGCTGGTGGCATAGCTGATGCGGAAGTTGCTGTCCGCCCCGAATGCGATGCCGGGGACGGCGGCCACCTTGGCCTCCTCGAGCAGGCGCTCACAGAACTCGCCCGACTTAAGGCCGGTCCCGGCCATGTTCGGGAACAGGTAAAATGCACCCTTGCTGTTGATGCAACTGATCCCAGGCATATTGTTTAGCTGTCCGGCAGCGTAGCGGCGGCGCTCGTCGAACTCGCCCAGCCATTCGTCGAGGTGATCCTGCGGGCCGTTGAGCGCGGCAACGGCCCCTTTCTGCGCAAACGAGGTCGCATTGCTGGTGCTGTGGCTCTGCACGGCGTTGATAGCTTGGGCGATCGGCTTGGGTGCGGCAAGGAAACCGATACGCCAGCCGGTCATCGAGTAGGCCTTGGCCAAGCCGTGCACGATAATGGTGTGCGCCAGATGCTCCTCCGAGAAGGTCGTCACGCTGGTGAACTTGGCTCCGTCGTAAACGAGCTTCTCGTAAATGTCGTCGCTCATGATGAGCACGCCCTTCTCGACGCAGACATCACCAAGCGCCTTGATTTCATCCGTGGAGTAAACGGAGCCGGTGGGGTTACTCGGTGAGTTGAGAATGAACAGTTTCGTATTCGGCGTAATCGCCTCGCGCAACTGCTCCGGCGTGACCTTGAATTCTGTCTCATCGGTGGTGTCAAGAATCACCGGCTTGGCCCCGGCAAGTTTGGCCATCTCAGGGTAGCTCAGCCAGTACGGCGCCGGGATGATCACCTCGTCGCCAGCCTCACAGGTTGCGTAAATGACGTTGAAGCAGGAGTGTTTACCACCACAGTTGACAATAATCTGGCTCGGTTCGTACTCGACGCCGTAGTCGCGCTGGAACTTATCAGCAACCGCCTGGCGCAGCTCCGGGATACCGCTGCTCGGGGTGTACTTGGTGAACCCGTCGGCCAACGCCTGTGCGGCGGCATCTTTAATGTGTTGTGGTGTGTCGAAGTCCGGCTCACCGGCGCCGAAGCCGATGACATCCTCACCCCGGGCACGCAGCTCCTTGGCCTTGGCCGAAATGGCCAGCGTCAGCGATGGCGCAAGTGAGGCCGCCCGACTGGAAATCGGATAGTCCATTTGCTTCTCTAATGTTGCGGATGAAAGGCCAAGCGCAATCAGCTCCCAACCTGCGCGCGGGCTTCCTCGGCCAATGGGGTGCTCAGGTAACGCTCGCCGGTGGACGGCGCGAAGGTGACAATCACCTTGCCTGCGTTTTCCGACCGGCGTGCGACCTCGAGCGCAGCACACACGTTGGCCCCGCTGGAGATGCCACAAAGGATACCCTCCTCCTTGGCCAAGCGGCGAGCCATGGCAAACGAATCATCGTTGCTGACGCGGACGCACTCTGTGATCTGGTCGCTGCCATCCTCGCCCTTGAGGTGGAGGTTGGCTGGGACAAACCCGGCACCGGTTCCCTGAATCTTGTGCGGTCCCGGCGCCAATTCGTCGCCGGCCAGTGTTTGCGAGATCACCGGCGAGTCGTCCGGCTCCATCGCGATCGCCTGGAACGACGGCTTGCGCGGATGGATAACCTCATAACAACCGGTGAGTGTGCCGCCTGTGCCAACACCGGCCACGACGATATCAACCGCGCCATCAGTGTCGTTCCAGATTTCCTCAGCAGTGGTTTGGCGATGAATCTCCGGGTTGGCCGGGTTTTCAAATTGTTGAGGTACCCATGAGTTGGGCGTCTGTGCAGCCAACTCATTGGCTCGCTCGATGGCTCCCTTCATGCCCTTTGGCCCCTCGGTAAGGACAAGTTGTGCTCCAAGCATCGCCAGTAAAGTACGGCGCTCAAGCGACATGGTCTCAGGCATGGTGAGGATGAGCCGATAGCCCTTTGCTGCCGCTACGAATGCCAAGGCGATGCCGGTATTACCACTGGTTGGCTCAATGATGACCGTGTCCTTGGTCAACTCGCCGCTTTTTTCGGCAGCCTCAATCATCGACATGCCAATTCGGTCCTTAACACTGGAGAGCGGGTTGAAGAATTCACACTTCAGCAACACAGTGGCATCGATGCCCTCGGTAACCTTGTTTAGCCGCACCAACGGCGTACGGCCAACCGTCTCCACAATATCGTTATATATTTTAGACATTTTGATAATTATTCAGCTGGGCTCCACCGTCCTGCTTTGGGCAGGGTTGAGCGTGCGGTTACTTTTTGGCAGCGGCCTGCTTGCGTTTCAGATAGGCCTTGCGCCGTTTGCGTTTGATAACTTTGTTGTGTTGTTTGCCCATGGTGTATACAGGTTGCCCCTCCGAAGAGCGGCGGGGGATTATTAAGACCATGACGAGCATGATCAAACACTATTTAGCAGCAATTGTTTTGAGCGCTGGAGTTGGATTGGGGTGCCAATCCATTGGTAAAAAGGAGCCAGGAGAAAACTACAGTTTGATCGCTCTTTATATGGAGCAAAACAACGATGGAACCAAATATTCCAAAAAGATGGCCGTTTACAGGGCCGATCCGATTATATTTTACGTTAATAGTGAGCCGTTTCTCGACACTGCCGACCTTGAGCAAGCCACGCTGATGGAGGCCATTGGGGGATTTGCGATTCAATTTCAGTTCAACCGCCACGGCACCGCCGTGCTCGAAAGTTTCACCACGTCGAACAAAGGCAAGCGGATGGCCATCTTCTGCCAGTTTACAGAACCGCGAGTCCTCGCAGCCCCAATGATTACCAATCGAAACGCCACCGGTATCATCCGGTTCACACCGGACTGCTCCCGCGAGGAAGCCGAGCGGATCATTAACGGACTGACCACGGCAATTAAAGAAATTAAAGATAAATGAGGCGTTGCAAGGGGCTGCTGTTGACGATTGCACTTGGCCAAGTCGCCGTTGCACTTGGCCAGCCATTCCAACTGCCGACACCTAACGAGGCGATCTTCGAGTCAGGCAAAGAGGCGGACTACTTCACCCCCACGATCGGCCGCACTTGGCCTAGCGGCACCTTCGGTTGTGTCCGCTCCGAGGGCTGGCAAATGCACGAAGGCCTAGACATCAAATGCACCCAGCGCGATGCAAAAGGCGAGCCGATCGACCCCGTCAGTGCAGCCGCCGATGGCACCATTGCCTACATCAACGCCAAGCCGGGTTTGTCGAACTACGGCAAGTACATCGTCATGCGGCACAAGATCGACAAGCTGTCTGTATACACGCTCTACGCCCACCTACGCATAATCGAACGTGGGCTTAACGTTGGCCAGGCAAAGAAAAGCGGAGAAATAATAGCAACAATGGGCCGCACAACAAATACGCAACAAGGCATCTCACGCGAACGGGCACACATGCATTTTGAAATCTGTCTACTGGCCAATCCCAATTTTTCTGTCTGGTACAAAAACAATCTGCCGGGCCAACGAAACGATCACGACCGGTGGAATGGCCAAAACCTGATCGGTATTGATCCTTGGAAAGTGTTCCTCGGTCAACAAAGGGCCAAAGCCAAGCGGCAAGCGTTTAGCCTTCAAAAATTCATTCGTAACCAACCGGTTCTTTGTCGCGTGCTGATTCGCTCTCCCGGTTTGCAATGGGTAAGGCGCCATCCCGGCTTGGTGGATCCCCTAACCACACTCAATGATATTGCCGGCTACGAGGTTTCCCTGGATCCAAATGGCGTGCCGGTTCGTTGCGTCCCACGCGAGACAGCTGTCTTCATTGACAACGAGCCATTCAAGTTGTTGTACGTCGATCCCGAAGTCTACAAACTAGCTCCCTGCCGCAAGCTGGTTTTCAATAAAGCCCAGCAATGGGTGCTCACCGCCCGTGGCACATCCCACCTCA
>Ga0209019_1000814_pt1 | contig 15762 bp, 9 predicted proteins | sample METZYME_3_300m_FD_187549 | JGI IMG/M metagenome (GOLD analysis project Ga0209019, IMG submission 187549) | Marine microbial communities from oxygen minimum zone in mesopelagic equatorial Pacific - METZYME_3_300m (SPAdes) (version 2) | ecosystem: Environmental > Aquatic > Marine > Oceanic | place... | reverse complement strand
TGACACATTTGCTCCAACCGCGGATGTAGGCTATGAGACAGAATTTATTACATCTCTCGAACCTGTAGCGGGTACTACGATTAATGTAACCTTTGATGAGCTTCAAAATACTCTAAATGGAGTCCCAAAGCTGAGACTATTTTTTGATGGGCAGGAAGCTCAAAATGATCCTGAATCAGACTGGGACGGTAGTTTTGATTTATCCACTAATCCGGATACTGTTTCTAGTTTGAAGAAATTTACAGTTGATATGATTAATTCCGTGGATGATGCGAAAACCTGGTATTATGTGGTTGACATGGTTGGTAATCCAACTATTGTTCCAGCAGATTCTGATTGGGACGGCTACCTATGGGCGGAGGTGGTTTCAAGCGATCTATCTGGAAATCCATTTACGCAAGATAGCCTAAGCTTTACTAATTATGCATATCTAGATAACACAGTGCCAACTGCTACTTTTACTTACACGAACCAGCGTGATTCACTACTTACCTATCCTGCGCCGGCTGCAGATACAACCTACTGCTGCTATGCAATTGGCGGTGATCAAATTACCGTCCAGGTTGCCATGAACGAGGAGATTAAGGGTATTAATCCTGTTCCTCTATTGAGTGGTACCTATAACAAAGACAATGACGGGGTTGGTACTGTGTTTAGTGATATTGCTCCATCATCATCTAATCTCAATGAGGAAACAGAATTTGCTGATATGTTAACCTATACGATCACTATTGAAGATAGTGTATTCAATGATGGCCCTATGGAGCTTAACTTGACAGCCTTTGATCGTTCAGGAACACAGGTAAGTCTCTATGCAGATAGTCCTCAAAAGCTTAATGCCGTTGGTTCTAATATTGCTCTGGAGATAGACAATATACATCCGTGGGGATATACATCTGTCTATCCAATTTTTGAAGAGCCTCAGCCAGAAGAGATAACGTTCCCAACGGATACGCTGTGGACCACGGGATACCGAGTGGTTGATGGTTGGATCAATAGCATGACGGACAGTGTAAAGGTAAAGGTTCCTTACCAGCAGCCGACCACGGACAGCACACTATTTGGTAATGCTACATGGGGCCCAATAGGCGCCCTAGACATACAGGTCAAAAACCTTGATATTATCCCGGTCCAGTGGCAGAATATTGGTGAACCTGACAACCTTACTTCAGGAATAGATCCTCTTGGAGAATATGCCTACCTCCGTACGGTGTCAAGGTCAATCGACTTGCTTGATACAGCATCATACTCAGTTGGTAATAGACTTCTTTTCAGAGCAGCACTGACAGATAAACATGGAAACGTGACCTTTGGTCAAATGAGTGATAAGTATGTAAGAAATGACAGGGATCTCTATGAACCAGATTCGATAAATGCTGACACAGTAGGCTATGATATTATTGTTCCTGATTTGGGTGCATATAATGGTGGAAACTTTAATGAAGCAGGTCCTATTGTCTCGAATGATACGGTTACCATTAGCTGGTCAGAGTTTACAGATCCTGGAGGAATTCTGGCCTCAGGTGTAGACAGGTACGAGCTTCAGATTTATGAGTATGCTGATACTAGTTACCATGATCTAGGCAGTATTCCTGTTCCTGGTGATAGTGCCCACACTGACAGTGTGTTCACTGGTGATAATGATGGAGATGGGGTTAACGATGTGTGGCTGACCATACCTATTGCAAACGCTCCAACTGCTGGAAATCCATTTCAGCAGGACACGACGATGCTAAAACATAACCATTATTATGCTATTGGGGTCAGGGCGTTCGACGTTGCCGGAAATACCTCAGACACATTGTATAACGATCCGATTCAGAGAATAAACTCAGCACCTGAATTTATTAGTCTGAATGATTTAATACTCTATGAGGATATCCCTTGGGACTATGACACGGCCAGGGTAACAGACCCTGATCTGAGCACGCTTCAGAGTGACTCATTTTCATATTCTATAATGTCTTGGACAGGTACTGAAAGCGATACGACTGGTAATAAAGTAGAATCAAATCCACCAGCAGTAGATGAGGTAACGGGTCTAATTTCTTGGACACCAATCCAAAATGATACGATTGACCAGGCCGGTGTCTATACCCTAAGGCTAGTTGTAGAGGATCAGTATTCATTTTCTGCTACAATGTTTGCCAATGCGACGGTCAATGCTGTAAACGATACCCCAGAGGTTGCGATCATTGGTCAGGATGAGGTGATTACATGGAGCGAAGACAAGCCTACTACAGAAGTTAAAATGATTAACCTTAGTAAATATGTCAAAGACGTTGACAATGCTGACTCGACATTGTCCTGGCAGTTTGTTATTATGGATACTTCGCAGTTAGATGAGGACTTTCCTCTGGCGACGGTTATTGTTGGGCCTGGCACACCCAAGAAGGTGCAGACGCAGTTAATGAGGGCCTATATGGGATTTAATCCTGCTAGGGGAGTAGACATTCCAGCGCTGGCAAGAAGATCAGGCAGGACGACAATGAGGATGCTCTCTAGAGAAAACTCATTGATCACCATTGATATTGAGACAACAAATGATAGTACCTATGCAATATTTAACAGCGACTCAAACTACTATGGTTCCAACCACAGAATAATTTTTAGAGCTCAGGATCCGCTAGGGGCTTTTGACGTAGACACTGTGATTGTAAATATAACTCCGTTGAATGATCCGCCTATTGTCTCTGCTATCGATACTCTATTGATAAATGAGAATGATTCAATTTGGATTGATTTTTCTCAGTATACTTCTGACGTAGATGATTCTACATTGACCTTTACAATTGAAGGGATCTTTAATACAGACTCGGTCACATTTTCTGCTGATCCTTATCTCTCTCATGGATCCGGGGACACCGTTCTGTTTAATCCATTCGATCTCTGGTCTGGGCATGCGAATTTTAGGGTTACTGCATCTGATGAGGAGGCCCAGAGCTCACAAGTATTTACGCTGAATGTTTTACGTGTTCCAAGACCGGATATAGAGGTCTCACTGGTTCAGAATAATGCTTTCTCTAGCTATGTTCACATCATTATTGTAGACAAAGAGGAAAAAACAAAGTACCTCCAGCTTGAGGTTCAGAACCAGCGTATAGATGTGGACACTGTTGCAGCATATACCTATACTGGAGACTTTAGTTTTGGTATAGGTGGTGGATACTCGTTTGATGTATTGGCGATTGCTGAGGTAGGAAAAACTATCTATACAAATACCTTTAACCTTGCGCCAGCGCGTGTTGCTAACCGCTGGTATGCTAGCAGCTCAGATGGAAGGTTTAGTATTACCGGAGATCCTGGTAGTGTTGACATGGACCAGAGCTTCCTCATTGTTGACAGTTCTCTTTTTGTTAGTAATTTTACGGATGAGGCATCGTATGTATTAGGCGATGAGTCATTTGTGTTTAATAAGCCAATAGAAGTGCAATTCGGCAGTATGAGGGATGATCTTTCGATATACCAGCGAGATAATGGCGTAATATGGAAAGAGCTGCCGTCGATTAACAGAAACGGCCAGGTGTTTACTTTTACAGAAAATACAGGATATTTTAGACTCGGACCGAAAACGATTATTGTGCCAGAAGAGACAGACCTTCATCAGAACTATCCAAACCCATTTAATCCTTCTACTACGATCAAGTATGATATTGGTCTATTAGATGGGTTAGAACAAAAGGTAAGTGTTAGTGTGTATAATATTATTGGTCAGCATGTTGCAACACTGGTTAATAATGATAGCCAGGTTGGGCAGTTCTATGTAAAATGGGATGGTGCTGATAAGTTTGGTAAGATGTTGCCTTCAGGAATATATTTTGTTCAGCTTAGGACTGACACTGGAATCATAAAAAACAAAAAGATGATGTTTCTAAAGTGATGGTTAAAAATATAAAGCATACTACTGTGGTCTTAGGATCATTAAGCCTTCTAATTATACTTTTTAACTGTAGGCAGCCTGTTATTCCAACAGAGGAAGACTTAGCTGGCTATGGTTGGACCTTGTACGAGACTGGTGAATATCAAGAGGCAAGAGAATGGTTTTATGATGCCGTAGACAAAGATTCTTCTTATGCCGATGGGTTCAATGGCATAGGGTGGTGTTTTGGAAAACTAAGACAGGCTGATTCAGCGGCAGTTTATTTTCTTATCAGTCAGACGAAACCTTTTGATCCGTATGACACTCCTGATTTGGATCTTGATCTTTATGCCGGGCTTACATTCTCTTACAGCGGGATGCATATTGACTCATTGGTAAGTACATACGCCTCCTATGTTTTAGTTGAAAGGCCAGAGCTAGGACCATGGTATTTTAGTCATGATAACAAAATCAATCACCTCGATATTAGGCTAGAGCTAGCGCTTGCTGATTTTAATATGGGTTACTTTGTTTCTTGTCGAAACAACCTTCAGTCTATCTATAATGACACATATTACCAGAGTTTCCCATCAAATAATCCTAAAGCACTAACAATGAACGTAGAGACTGTAACTGGAAGAGCAGAGCTAGCACAAATATTACAGTCACTGCAGCAGACCCTAAAAAATATCTAGTTATTCCAAATAGTAATATCTCTGACCCATTATCTGTAAAGGATGATTCTTTTTGGATGTCAGAAGCATTCAAACTAGCTGAAAAAGCATTCTCTTTAGATGAAGTCCCAGTAGGCGCTATTGTAGTCTGTTTTGACAGGATTATAGGCAAAGGTTACAATCAGTGCGAGTCACTAAACGATCCGACAGCACACGCCGAAATTTTAGCAATTACAGCTGCCGCAAGTACTCTAGATAACTGGAGACTGAACGAGTGTACTATTTATGTAACTAAAGAGCCCTGCACAATGTGTGCGGGTGCTATTATAAACTCTCGGATGGATCGACTTGTTTTTGGCGCATATGATGAGAAAAAAGGCGCCTGCGGATCGTTATACCAAATTTGCGGGGACAAGAGGCTAGAATCAGATACTATAGTTCATGGTGGAGTAATGGAGAGTCATTGCGTATCCATATTAAAAGAATTTTTTTCATTAAGGAGAGATAGTTAATATCAGCTCTTCATATTTAGTCTAATTAACAAATAATCAAATAAATATTATTCATACAAGGATGAAAATGAGAAACATAATAATTATACTATATTTATTTATTGCCTTTAATTGTGATAAACCAGACCCTCTAGATGTTGAAATATACAAGCTTGATAATGGACTGACAGTTATGCTAAACGAAGACCATAATGAGACAAGCGTTTTCGGAGCTGTTGTTGTTGATGGAGGAGGAAAGCGTGACCCAAGTGATGCAACCGGAATAGCACACTATCTAGAACATGTTTTATTTAAAGGTACTTCGAAGATGGGTACCATTGATTATAATACAGAAAAAATATATCTAGATAGTATAGAGGTTTTATATGATAAACTGGCTTCTACAAAGGATGACAGAAGAAGGCTAAATATTCAGAAAGATATAAACAGGGTAAGTGTTAAGGCTGCTGAGTATGCGATACCCAATGAGTTTGACAGGCTGATCGAAGGAATGGGTGGAACCGGACTTAATGCAGGAACTGGTTCAGATTTTATTTATTATTTTAATGCTTTCCCAAGTACGCAGGTCGAAAAATGGATGGAAATCTATAGCCACAGGTTTTTGGATCCTGTGTTTAGAATGTTTCAGGCAGAGCTTGAAATTGTTTATGAAGAAAAAAACCGTGCAATGGATAATCCATTTCGTGTTTTCTATGAAACGTTCAGGAGATATTTTTTTAAAGAACATCCATATGGCCAGCAGACAGTCCTTGGTTCAGTAGAGCATTTAAAAAATCCTTCTCTCTCTAAAATGAAAGCATATTATGATAAATACTATGTAGCAAATAATATGTATTTGATTATCGCCGGAGATTTCAATAAAAGAGAAGTAAAAAGATTGATCAAAGAAAAATTTCAGAAAATAAAAAAAGGCGGAACGATAGAACCAGTTAATATATTGGAAAAACCATTTAAAGGCAGAGAAGTTGTTGATCTAGTAATGACGCCTTACCGGATGATCAGGATGGGATACAGGACAGTAGAGCCGAATCATGATGATGCTGTGGTCCTTGATGTTATCCGGAATATGTTTAATAATTCATCAAGAACTGGTTTTCTAGATAGGTTAACCACAGAGAATAAGATTCTTAGCGCTTATGCAACTACGGGTCTTGGTGGTACTGACTTAGGTGGTTTTGGTTTTCAGTTTGTACCGAAAGATGATAAACAAACTTTCGGTGAGGCAGAAGAGTTAGTGTTAAATGAAATAGAAAAAGTAAAAACCGGGAATTTTGATTCTGAATTACTTGATTTTATTAAGCTGAATATTAATATGAGTCACGAGACCAGCATGGAAAGTGTTGGCGGCAGGTTGTGGCTGATTATGTCTATAATATTAGATAATAAGCCATGGAAAGATATAAAGTCTTATCCTGAAAAAATTAATAATGTTACCAAGGATCAAATTATTGATGTAGCTAACAAATATTTTAATGATAATTATTTAATTGTTCGTTCAGATAAAGGAGACCATGACAAGGTTAAACTTGAAAAACCACCTTTTAAACCAGTCGCCCCAAAGAATACTGAGGCAAAATCAGAATATGCAAGTGAACTGGATAAAATCAAACCAAATGAAGTTAGCCCAAGATTTGTAGACTTTGGTAAGGATGTGGTTTTTGATGATATTAGAGAAAATCTTCATTTTTATTATGTTGAAAATCCTGTAAATACGATTTTTAGTATGAGGGTTCAATTTGGCCTAGGAACTATTGAAAATCCTACGCTTTCTCAGTCTGCTCAATATATAGCCTTGATAGGCACAAAGGATAAAACCTTTGATCAGTTTAAAGAGGAACTTCAAAAAATAGGGTCGAAAATAGAGGTATATGCAAACAGTAATTATTTTGGTTATTCTATTAGTGGCTTTGATGACTATTATAAAGAAACCCTCGGGTATCTTAATGAGTATATGAGTCAGATGCATGTTCGAGAAGATGATAGACAAAAGCTCAGTAAGCTGGTAGAAAATAGTAAGATTACCAGAGACAGAGAGAAAAAAGATCCCTCTGCTGCTGGTAGAGCGCTAAAAGATTATGCATTATGGGGTAAAAAATCGCCTTTCTTAAGGAGGTCTACATTAAAAGAAGTAGAGTCAATGACTCCAGAGTTTCTGATTCAACAAGCAAAAGAAGCTATGAAGTATGAGGCTGATATTATGTATACTGGAACCATTCCTAAGTCTATTGTGATTCGATCAATTAAAGATGAGCTAAATAGCATATCGTCAAATCTAAGAGATACAAAGTCACCGATAACAATAGACTATAATCCTCATACTAGAAATAAGGTGTTTATGATCGATGATCCTGAGGCGGTCCAGAGTCAGATTTATATACTGTCTGAGGGTAAGGTTCTTGATATGGAACAGAGGAGCGTGGCTGATGTTTTCAATAACTATTTTGGACGGGGGATGGCAAGTATTGTTTTTCAAGAAATAAGAGAGTTTAGGTCGCTCGCTTATACTGCTCGCGGATACTACATCAATAGGCCAGATGTTGATATGAAAGGGTATTTCTATGGTTACATTGGTACGCAGGTTGACAAGACAATGGACGCAATTTCAACATACATAGATATATTCAAAAATATGCCGCAAAAAGAAAACAGACTTGGTTCTATTCTTGATGGGCTGACGCAATCGATAAATACAAGAAAACCAGCATGGAGAAGCCAGGCGACATATGTTAGTAATCTTAGGAAGCAGGGTTATGAGGAAGATCCAAATAAGTTTAAATACAGTGTGTATAAGAAAATTGATTTTGATGATGTTATAGAGTTTCATAAAAATAATTTTAAGAAAGATCCAACAGTTATTACGATCCTCACAGACAAATCAAAAATAAATATTGATAAAATTTTGGATTATGGAGAGCTAATTGAACTTAATAAAGAGATTGTCTTTAATTAGAAATTATTATTTATTTAATAAGTAGTTAAACTTAAAGAGGATGCTATGGTAGATAAGATTGATATAAAAATATTACGACGTTTACAAAAAGATGGTAGGGAGACTGCTAGTAAAATTGCGCAAAAACTAAACCTAACGGTACCTACAATTACTGAAAGAATTAAAAAACTGCAAAAAGCATCTGTAATAAAAGGATTTCAGGCAATTATTAATCCTAAAGCTGTGTCTCTTGATGTGTCGGCAGTGATTACTGTTGTTTCATCATCATCAAATAATTATCAGAAAGTAATTGAAAAAGCTGTTAAATGCCCTGAGATTATTCAGTGTTTTTCTACAACAGGTATGGGGTCATTATTATTATGGGTATCAACAAATAATTCACATTCACTTGAAGAACTATTGAGGGAAATTCAAAGCTGGCCAGATGTAACAAGAACAGAAACCCAGGTAATATTATCATCCTATAAAAGTCTTTTAGAGCTTCCGATCTAAAGGTAAATTATTTATTTCTCTATTATTATTCTATAAAATCATTATAGTTTATTCAAGTGTATTTTCTTATATAGTTAGAAAAATAATATAATTATCTAATATTATTTGCTATTTTATTATAATATTTAATAATTTAAGGTAAGCTAAGGTTAGGTTAGCCACTTATTTATTAATGAAAATTGATAAAACAGACAAAAAAATATTAGATATCTTGCAGCAAGATGGAAGGGCATCTGCTAGTAATATTGCGAATGAGATTGATATCTCTATTCCAACGGTAACAGATAGAATAAAAAAATTACAAGATGCTGGTATAATTAAAGGTATTCATGCGGTACTAGACCCAAAGCCACTTGGTCTTGATGTTGCAGCCATCATCACACTTATTTCAGAGTCTTCATTACATTATAAAGAAGTAACAAAAGCAGCGAAGAAAACACCCGAAGTATTACAGTGTCTGGCGACTACTGGAAAAGGGTCTCATATGTTATTTGTTGTGACACGCAATTCTTCTACATTAGAGGAATTATTAAGAAAAATTCAAAGTTGGTCAGGAGTCATAAGAACGGAGACTCAAATAGTATTATCGGATTATAAAATGATACAAAAGATTTCAGATTTAACCACTATTTAAATAAATAAGGAGAAAAATAAAGTGAGTAAAGTAAAAGCTGAGTATATATGGATGGATGGTCACGAACCAACACAAAAACTTCGTTCAAAAACAAAAGTCATTGATGGTCCGATAAATTCCATTGATGATCTTCCATTATGGGGATTTGATGGGTCAAGCACTAACCAAGCAGAGGGTAATGATAGTGATTGTATGTTAAATCCTGTGTGCAAAGTTCCAGACCCTATCCGTGGTGGCGATGATATTCTCGTAATGTGTGAAGTAATGAACCCAGATGGGTCTGTACATTCATCAAATACTCGTGCTCATTTAAGAAGTGTTGCAGAAAAATTTTCTAATGAAGAGGCATGGTTTGGAATTGAGCAAGAGTACACTTTATTTGAAGGTCGTAATCCTTTAGGCTGGCCTGAAGGTGGATATCCAGCGCCACAAGGACCTTTCTATTGTGGAGTTGGCGCAGATGAAGTTTTTGGACGAGAAATCGTTGAAGAACACTTACAGTTATGCATGGATGCTGGACTAGAAGTTTCAGGCATAAATGCTGAGGTAATGCCTGGCCAATGGGAATACCAAATTGGACCACTTGGGCCATTAGATGCAGCTGATCAAATGTGGATATCAAGATGGCTACTTTATAGAATATCTGAAGAATATGGCGTCAGTGCTACTCTTCATCCTAAGCCAGTTAAAGGAGACTGGAATGGGGCTGGAGCTCACACTAATTTTAGTACTAAATCAATGCGTGAGAAAGGTGGTATAGATGTGATTAATGAAGCTTGCGAAAAATTGAGTAAAAACCATGATGAACATATAATCGTTTACGGAGCGCATAATGAAGAAAGACTTACAGGATTACATGAAACATGTAGTATCAAAGAATTTAGATATGGTGTAAGCGATCGTGGTGCATCGATAAGAATACCAATGCAAACAGCTAACGATGGATATGGTTACCTTGAAGATAGGCGCCCATCTGCTAATATGGATCCATACAGGGTGTGTTCTATTTTAATTGTGACAACCTGTAGTTAATAAAAGATCTGTTTTTCTGAGTTTCTAGAGGGACATAACCATCCTCTAGAAACTCAGAATTAAATATAATTATAAATAAGTGGATACGATTCCAAAATCATTTTCTAGTTCATTCGATATTTTTTTAATCATTTGTTTTCTTTTCTGATGTGGAATAAATGAACTTTTCATGCTCATTATAATTATTTCTCTAATATCTTTTAGGTCTAGGTTAAATAATTGACTAGCTAAAAAATATTCTTTTGAAAGATTTGTATCGGATATTAGCCTATTATCGGTATTGAGAGAAACTCTGATTCCTTGTTCATAATAATATTTAAATGGATGTTCTTTGATTGACTCTACCGCCCCGGTATGATAGTTTGAGGTTAAACAAATTTCCAAGCATATTCGATGATTATTGATATAAGAGAGTAATTCAGGATCTTCCTTAAGCCTTATTCCATGGCCAATTCTATTTGCACCACAGGTATGGATAGCTTGGTGTATACTTTGTGGGCCAAATGCTTCTCCAGCATGTACAGTTGTATTTACATTATTATTACGAATTATATAAAATGCTTCCTTGTGTTTTTTTGCTGGATAATTATACTCTGCACCAGCTAAATCAAAACCAACAACTCCATTATTTTTAAATTTTACAGCTAATTCCGCTAGCTCTATCGATATCAATGGGTCAATACTCCTGATGCCGCATATAATTATTCCGTATTTAATTTCATATTTCTTTGATCCTCTATTGAGACCTTTTTGCACTGCATTTAGAGCATTCTCGATTGTCATACCATTTTTTGTATGGAGAATGGGCGAAAACCTAATTTCGGCATAATATACATTATCACTGTCCAAGTCTTCCATTAGCTCATAAGAAATACGATCTAGAGAATCTTCATCTTGCATTACAGACAGTGGTATATCAAAAAGAGCTATATAGTCTTCTAAGCTGACCTTTTGTTTATTCAGACTAATCAATTTTGACAATTGATTCGGTTCATTAGTTGGTAGTTTTATTTTATTCTTTTTGGCTATATCTATTATCGAATTTATACGAAGGCTACCGTCAAGGTGACAGTGGAGTTCAACTTTTGGCAGCTTTTTAATTAATTCTAGTGATATTGTATTCAAAATTATTTTTAATAATTGTGAACCTATTCTACAAATATTTACACCAATATTTAAAAATTATATTTTGATTTTGCATTGTTTAAGTATTTAACTTTAAATAGCTCTCGGGGTGCTGTAGTTTAATATAGCTGAGAACAAACCCTTAAGACTTGATCTGGATAATGCCAGCGGAAGGAAAGAGGTTTTGATCTATAAACGCTTTTTATTTATAATTTTTTCATCAATTACATTGATTGCTTCCAATGTATCCGGCCTGGTAGTTGATGACATTAGCAAGAAGCCCATCAGCGATGTAAATATAATTGCAGATGATAATGGAACAGTAACTGACGCCAATGGAGAATTCAAGCTTCAGACCAATTTTAAATACATTATTATAGACCATATTGGCTACCATAAAAGAAAGATTTTGGTCAATGAATATTTAATAATCGAACTCTCTCCAAAAGTAATAGTAAATAATGAGATTATAGTGATTTCTAGTCTAAAATTAGATACCCTCATAAATTCGGTATCGAGCTTGACAATTTTTAAAGAAAATGATGTAAAACTATTGAAGCATAATCATTTTCAGAACTTAATTGATTACATACCAAATCTAAATTGGGCAGGAGGTACAAGCAGGCCGAGGTATTTTCAAATTAGAGGGATTGGTGAGAGGAGCCAATATTTTGGAGAGGGTTCTCCAAATTTTTCTGTTGGTTATATGATTGATGATATTGACCTTAGTGGTATCGGTATGATCGGAGGATTAAATGATATGTCGCAGATAGAGGTCTCAAAAGGATCTCAATCTACGGTTTATGGTAATAATGCTATCGGTGGGTCAATAATAATGAAGTCAAATGATCCAGCAGAAGATTTTCAGTTTAATATGAACGCCGGTATGGGATCTGATAATTTTAAAGAATATGGATTCATCGCAAATTTTAAATTACTTAATGGAAATTACTTCCGCGTTAACGTTAATAATAATTATCAAGATGGGTTTAGGGAGAATGATTTTTTAGGAAAAAATAATACAAATATGAAGGATGAATTATTTTTCAGGCTAAAGCTTAAGCTAGTACCAAATCAACAATTATCTTTCATAAATACATTTATTTCATCAGATATGAAAAATGGCTATGATGCCTGGGCTCCTGATAATAATGAGGATTTTAAGACATACACTGATCAGCCAGGAGAAGACTCGCAGAAAACATCAGCTTTTTCATCGAGAGCTATATATAAAGGTAATGGATGGAATTTTGTAGGTATTATTTCACAGTCTAGTTCCGACCTTGTTCACAGCTATGATGGCGACTGGGCGAATAATTTTTTTTGGGAGGATACATCAACCTATGGATTTGATCCGTATTACTACGGATACTATTCACCCTATCAATTTTTTGATAAAAATATTCGCAATAGAAAAACTTATACAAATGAGATTAGGATTATTTCTAAATATAATATTATAGGTATTTATCATAAAATACTTAAAGAAAAAGATTTAGCTAAAGGTTGGTTATTTGGTGGGAATGCAGCTGAAGCAAGAAGTGACCATGATATCAATATAATTTCTGTCTATGCTCAAAGTAATTTCAACATTAATAAGAAAATCTCAAACACAACTAGTTTGAGGCATGAGAATAATAATGTGAAATATTCAGGCAGTTCAGTTGGCTATTCTGGACATGAATTGCCCGAAGTATCATCGAATAAAATATTTGAGTTAACTGGGTTCAAGACTGCTTTTAGATACAAAATAAACAACCTAAGTAAAGCCTATCTTTTCATTTCAAAAGGATATAAGTCTGGCGGAGTAAACCAGCAGCCTTACATCTCAGAAATAAATAGAAATTATAGTCCTGAGTACTTAACTAGTTACGAAATAGGTTACAATCGATTTAGCAAGAATTCATCTCTTCGTTTATCATCTTTCTATGGTGTTAGGTCTGAACAACAGGTCTCAGTATCTGCCCAGCAAATCGATAATGATCCAAATAGTTTCTATTACTTTACAGCAAATAGTGGAACAGGTTGGATGAAAGGTGTTGAGCTTGAACAAAATTTAAATATATCAAAAAATATTTCTTTCAGGTATAGTATAGGTTATCTAGATACCTGGGTAGAAGAATTTTCATATGAAATTGCTGATGGTATATTTAATAATGGAGGAAATCGTAAAGCATCAATGTCGCCCGATATATCATCATCCGCTACTTTAACATACCAAAATAATGGAAATTTTTTCAGACTAAGCCATTGTTACAAAGGAGATTATTATTATTCTGATAGTCATGATAATAAAACCAATGCATATTCAATAGACAATTTATCTTTTGGTAGAGATTTCAAAAATGTTAGTCTAAGTATTTGGGTGAATAATTTGTTTGATAAAAGGTATCCTGTTAGAGGCTTTTATTTTGGTCTCATACCTCCTGATTACGAAGACCAATTATGGATTAGTTATGGCGATCCATTCCAGGCTGGTGTTTCTATAGACTATAGTTATTAGAATATATTTGTGTAAAATACCTAATAAAAAAATAGTAACATCACAAGTGTCTACTAATTATATCAGTAAACTAGGGTAATAATATGTTTGATAGTATAACACAGAGATTTGATTCAATCTTTCGCACTCTCAGAGGTCTAGGAAAAATTACTGATGAGAATATTGATTTCACGGCTAGAGAAATACGGAGAGCATTACTCGAAGCAGACGTTAATTTTATTGTAGCAAAAGACTTTGTAAGTAGGGTGAAAGATGCTGCTCAAGGTACAAAAGTACTTAAAACAATTAAGCCTGGTGAGCAATTTATTAGTATCATACACAAAGAGCTTGTATCAGTTTTAGGTGAGAATGCGAATGGCCTAAGTTTATCAGCCGATTTTAATATAATATTATTAGTTGGTCTACAAGGAAGTGGAAAAACAACAACAGCTGCAAAGCTAGCTAATAAGATTAAAGGTATGGGTAAAAAAGTCTCACTAGTAGCCGCAGATACTTACCGCCCTGGAGCTGTAGAACAGCTAAAACAACTGGGAAAAAAAATTGATGTACCCGTATACTATGACCATTCTAATGACCCGATTAAAATATGTACTTTTGGTATAAAAGAAGCCAAAGCCCAAGATATGGATGCGCTAATTATTGATACAGCAGGTAGACTCCATATTGATGGCGAAATGATGGTAGAAATACAAAATATCTATGATCTAACCAAGCCCGATGAAGTTTTTTTTATTGCTGACAGCATGACGGGGCAGGATATGATCGCGTCAATCAAAACATTCGACGAGGCTCTAGATTTAACTGGGGTAATCTTAACAAAATTAGACGGTGATGCTAGAGGTGGTGCAGCATTATCGATAAGAGGTGTTACTGGTGTACCAATAAAATTTATTGGTATATCTGAAAAGATTAACGGTTTAGGTGATTTCAACCCTAAAAAGATTGCAGATAAAATACTTGGTTTTGGAGATATTGTTTCTTTGGTTGATAGATTAGAAAAGGTTGTAGATGAAGAAGATATTCGTAAAACTGAGCAAAAATTAGTAGATAATACATTGAACTTTAATGATTTTAGAGATCAATTACATCAAATTCGAAAAATGGGGTCAATGACTGATTTAATTGGTATGATTCCGGGAATTAGTCGTAAAATGAGGGGCCTAAGTTTGGATGAAAATCAACTTGTCTGGACAGAGGCGATCATTAACTCAATGACTGCTAGTGAACGGGTTAAACCGGAGACCATAAATAGCAGTAGAAAAAAACGAATTGCTGAAGGAAGTGGGAGAACGGTTTATGAGGTTAATGCTCTAATAAAAAAGTTTTCAGAAATGAAAAAGATGATGAAAAAAATGAAACAAAAACAATCTAAATTCCCTGGGAAAAGATTATTGGGAAAATTTAGCTAAAGGAGTAAAGAAAATTGGCGACGAAAATAAGATTAAAACGAATTGGGCGGCGTAACAGGCCGTTCTATCGCTTGATCGTGATTGACTCAAGAAAGAGACGTGATGGAGCAGCTATTGAGCAGGTCGGTTGGTATAATCCGATTGATCTTAATAACTCATATGAAATAAAAAACGACCGAATTTTATACTGGTTACAAGAGGGCGCAATCCCCTCTGATGCTGTAAAAAAACTAATGAAACGTGAGGGCCTTGCACTGCGATGGCATCTAATGCAAGAAGGTGTTGAGGAGAAAGAAATAGAAAAAGAAATTAAAAAATGGGAGCTAAACCGAGAGAATATTTTAGCATCTAGAGAGACCAAAGAAGCTGAAAAACTAGCAAAGAAAAAAGAAAAGTCTCAGTCTTCCGAGGATGCACCAGAGGCAGAACAACCTGCTGAAGAAGTTGGAAGTGATGAACCCGAGGCTGCACCAGAGGCAGAACAACCTGCTGAAGAAGTTGGAAGTGATGAACCCGAGGCTGCACCAGAGGCAGAAAAACCTGCTGAAGAAGTTGGAAGTGATGAACCCGAG
>Ga0209019_1000810_pt1 | contig 15816 bp, 15 predicted proteins | sample METZYME_3_300m_FD_187549 | JGI IMG/M metagenome (GOLD analysis project Ga0209019, IMG submission 187549) | Marine microbial communities from oxygen minimum zone in mesopelagic equatorial Pacific - METZYME_3_300m (SPAdes) (version 2) | ecosystem: Environmental > Aquatic > Marine > Oceanic... | reverse complement strand
TCCCCGCTTACCTAGGTTGGTTCTTCGGCACCCCCTGGGACAATGAAGACATCTATCGGCAACTCTCGCCGATTCGTCATGCGAATAAGGTCACCGCGAGGATTTTGATTATGCACGGTGCCAATGACGAGCGCGTTCCACCAGAACAGGCGGTGGAGTTCTATAAGGCTCTGACCGACCTTGGAAAAGACGTTTCTTTTGTTCGCTACCCGCGGCAGGGGCATGGCATCAGCGAACCGCGTCTGGCGATGGATCGACTGCGTCGTTACGTGTGTGCTTTTACCGATGTATTGGGCATGGAAGCGACCACCGAGCAGTGTGACGGTGGAGTGCCGATGGTTGATACCGGAGACGGTGAAAACATGGACGACAAAGGGATGACTGAAGTTGGTTTACCAGAGAGCGCTGTCGACATTGAGTTGCTGCATGGTGAGGGCCTCGACTGCGGGATTTTTGAGGTGAACTGTTATCTCAAAGATGAGTAAACGACTGCCGTTGCAGTCCAGAACGCTTGATGTGTGTTACGGAAGCCTGGGAAAGTCGGGATGTGACTGAACCGATCATCGACAAATTTGAGCGCCCGTTGCGTGACCTTCGTGTCTCGGTAACCGACCGGTGCAACTTTCGGTGTCGCTACTGCATGCCTCGCGAAGTGTTCGGCGAAGGCTATGAGTTCCTCCCGCGACGCGCGATCCTTCGGTTTGAGGAGATCCAGCGTGTTGTGCGCATCGTGGCTGGGTTCGGGGTACGGAAGGTACGCATAACGGGAGGCGAACCGCTACTGCGGCGCGACCTGTCTCAACTCATCACTATGCTTACCCAGATCAAGGGCGTGGAGTTGGCATTGACGACCAATGGAGCGCTGCTACCCGAGCAAGCTCAGGCACTTGCTGACGCTGGGCTCAAACGGGTCACCGTGAGCTTGGATTCTCTAGACGACAAAACTTTTCGGGCCATGAACGATGCGGACTTTCCAGTCGCTGATGTCCTTGATGGCATCGAGGCAGCAGCTGTTGCTGGACTAACCCCGATCAAAATCAACGCCATGGTGCAGCGTGGCGTCAACGAAGATTCGGCCGTCGAGCTGGCGCGATATTTCAAAGGGTCTGGCCATATCGTGCGATTCATTGAATTCATGGATGTGGGCATGACTAATAATTGGCGGCCTGAGGATGTTTGTGTGGGGGCCGACATCGTCGAGCGCATTACGGCTGAGTTTCCTGCCGAACCGGTATCTCCGGCCTACCGTGGCGAGGTTGCCAAACGCTGGCGCTACACCGATGGCGAAGGAGAATTCGGCATCATTACCTCAGTGACGGAGCCGTTCTGCGGCGATTGCACACGCGCCCGCCTTTCCGCGGAGGGTGTTTTGTACACGTGCCTGTTCGCGGGCGAAGGAACTGATCTGCGCGATACTCTGCGCTCCGGAGGGTCTGACGAAACGCTGCGCGCCCTCCTCTCGGATATCTGGTCAAGTCGGGAGGATCGTTACTCGGAACGGCGCTTCGAGGAGAGCAAGTTGCCATCCCGTATCGAAATGTCTTATATCGGGGGCTAATTGAGACGGACCCGACCCCTGTTTTGCATACAGGCAGGACAAGCCGCCACTCAGACGTTAAATGATCCGCCCTTCCCCTGCGTAAAGTAAGGGTTTTGGCCAGAGGCATGGTCGGTTGTGTCGTAGACGCTCTCGATTTCCGGGATCTGTTCCTTGAGCATGCGCTCAATTCCATGTTTTAGGGTTACGTCGACCATGCCGCATCCCTGGCAGCCACCGCCAAGCTCGACGTAAGCAATGCCTTCTTTTACCTCGAGCAACGTGACGTGACCGCCATGAGTCTGGACGCCGGGATTCACCTTTTCATTGATGAACTGCTGCACCCTCGCGAAAAGGGGGTCGCTCGAAGGATCAGGCTCATTCGGGTTGTCTACGCTGAACCCGCCCCCGGAGACACTGTCAACGAAGTCGACAGAGGCACCTCGCAGCAGGTGAAAGCTGAAGCCGTCGACTAACAGATCAAATCCTTCTTGAGGCAAGATGACATCGTTTTCCCGAGGCTCGTCGAATCTGAACCCGCATTCGTAGCTGGTGCGACCACCTTGCACGTAGACCCGCAGACCGATGTCATTGGGTTGTTCCGTGGACTCGGCGAACTCCAGCACCTTCATCGCGGCCCCTGTAGTAAACGTGATTGGGTTGGTGTCCACTGCAGTGTCTTCCGCTGCTAAATTAACTTCTTGCTGGCCCATGAATCCCTCCACCCCAGCGAGGCAAGAAAACTAAAGGTTAATGGGAGGTTAAGGCACAGGAGGCGGGCGGTAAAGTGGTCGCAAGCGTGACTCCCGGATCTTATTGTGTAGGCTCGATTTCAAATTCGAGTTGTGAATAAGCGCGGCGCAAAGCTGCTTCCGCTTCAATCGGCGTATCGGCATGCGCGAATATAAATCCAAGATACCTATTCCCCTCTGGCAATGGTCGCACGCGCTGGCCAGGGTTGACCGTCAGAGTGACCTCACTGATTGCTTGGCAGCCACGGGCCGCATTGACTCCACGGACACGGCGAAATACACCGGCTGCGGGGATTGGGAGCATCATTACACCACCGGCCCGATGGTTTTGAGGCGACAGATCACAGTGTTTGCCAAGTGCATGACGCAAAATAAGCTCCTCAAGAGACACACCGTTATCGAATTTCAAAACTCGTGGGCACAGGCCACCCATGGCCCGCGCGGCCAGGTCAATGATATGAACACCGTTCTGGTTGACGCGCACCTCGGCGTGCATCGGGCCCTCCCGCAGGCCGAGCGTGGCAACAGCTTTTTCGATCGCAGTGACGATTTCTCGTTGTGTCTCCAGGCAAGCCCGCGACGGGGTTACATAGATGGTTTCTTCGAAATAGGGTCCCTCGAGCGGGTCGGGCTTGTCGAAAAGAGCCAGCGGATACACGGAACCGTTCGCCATTATCGCCTCGATCGCATACTCGACCCCAGGCACGTAATCTTCTACGAGGATCAAGTGCGATTCAGTGGAACCGCCGCCAGCCGCGAATTCTTCGTGGAGGATGTCGCCGACACGCAGGACAGCTTGGTGGAAGCTGTCCGTATCGTCGGCGCGGATTACACCGCGGCTGGCTGATAGAAACGTTGGTTTCAGAACGCAGGGGAAAGAGATGCCATCGGCAGAGTTACCAGCGCTCTTGAGCACCTCCTGCACAGCGGTATCCAAACGTGAAATACGTTCTTTCTTGCTCCGCGACGCAAATCCTGACCCCAGATCGACGACTTGGTATCCCGGAGAAGGCAGTCTTGCATCGTCGAGTGCTCTTCGCAGATTTAGCTTGCTGCGGGTAAGGAGAACGGCCTCAACAGGATTGTGCGCCAGGCCTAGCGCTTCACTCACCGTAGCGCCAAGCACGGTCGTCTCATCATCGGTAGCGACCACGGCGTCGACCGGGAATCGGCGGTGAAATTCTTCAACGGTGGCGCTGGCCCCGACAAGATCTTTGAAATCAAGAGTAATTGTCGATCCTGGCGCAATTTCCTGAAGTGCTTGTTGGCCGTCAGTGCCCACCGTCATGGCCACACTGAGCCGCTCGGCCGCTTGCACGAAGTCCGACGCGTGGTACGTCGTCGACGGCATCAATATAAGGGCCCTTGGGACTCGACTCAGCGGTTCGCCTCGAGCCAGTTTTTAGCGGCAGGATGCAAAGGGATAGGAGCATCTTCCATCGAAGAAAGATCGATCTGAGCGGCGATCTTGTTCACGCGTATCAGCGACTCTCTATGCTCGTGGAGCACGTCGAGGAGATTCATTACCGACGTTGGATCAAGGCTCTCAAGCCCCACCATCCAATTCATAACCGCCACCGTGGCGATGTTGGTTCTTAGGCCAGCGTAGGTGCCGACGGGTATCTCTGTATCAGTGTAAAAGGGATACAGCGCGCGCAGCCTCGCGGCCGGCTCCCCCGAGACCGGCAGTAAGGTAACGGCGGCGTTTGTTGTTGCCTCGAGAACCGCGGCGGCTGGATATCCGACCGAGAAGATCGCCCCATCTATGGCTCCGTCGCGCAGGGCTGCCGAAGATTCCGAAAACGAAAGATAACGCTCGTCAATTGACTCATAGTCAAGGGCATACGCTGCTAGTAAATGGCGCGCAAATTGCTCAGTTCCGCTGCCTGCGGCCCCTACTGAAACTGCTTTGCCGCCTAGATCATCAACCGACAAGACACCCGAGCCATCGCGAACGAGGACATGCGCTACGTTGGGGTACAACGGGGCGATGATGCGCAACTCTGGAATCGAATCTGGGCCACCGGTTTTGGCAAATTCTGCAGCGATTGAAGTTCCGATCGCGAAACCGAGATCAATTTGACCGTTGACGATGCGAGCAATGTTCTCCACTGATCCGCCGGTGACCTCGGCGGTGTATGTGTGCTCGCGATCGTTACTTGAAAGCAACGAGGCAATTGCTCCACCGAGAGGGTAGTAGATTCCTCCAGTCCCCCCGGTGCCAATACTCAAGAATTGAACCTGGCTCCTTTCGACAGAACAAGCGGAACCGGGGACGAGGAGCAAAAGCAAAGTGCTGACGGTCAACCAAGTGAGCACGGTGCTTCGGCTAGGTTGCCGCATAAGCCTTCGGGGGGAACTGGACATGAGATTGGAACGTGGGTCCAGTTTGTCTGGTTGGAAAGGCAGAGGACTTCACCATCGATGGCGCTAATTACGCAGTGCTTTCATCTCATTCACTCCCTCCAGCTTACCCTCGGGTTTGCGCCAGAGCCACAACGCGGCGGCGAAAATCGCTATACCCAACCCGTCACTGGGCCAACCGGGAGCCAGCAGCGCAATTCCAGTTGCAACCAGTATGGCGCGCCCAGATACGGATATCGGGCGACCTATGTAACCAACGATTCCAGCAGCAAGTGAAGTTACCCCGATGGCTGCTCCTAGCGCTGTGGCAAGAATTTCGAAAACTGTGCCCGATAACAACAAGAAGGGATCGTAAATGAACGCGAACGGTACGAGGAAGCCGCCGACTGCCAAACCCATCGCGGTTGCTCCCGTGCGCAGCGGTGACGAACCAGCCAGGCCGGCCGCTGCGTAAGCGGCGAGTGCGACCGGTGGCGTCACGTTAGACATGCAGCCGTAGTAGAAGATGAATAAGTGGGCCGCGAGCAGAGGCACGCCAAGTTCGGTCAGGGCGGGTGCGCCAATCGCGGCGAGGACGACGTAGGCCGCTGTGGTTGGCAAGCCCATGCCAAGGACAATCGACCCCAATGCTGTAAGCAACAGGGCAACGGGGAGGTGCCCCTGGGCAACGGTAATGATCAGTTCCGACATTCGGAGCCCGATCCCGGTTAACGACGCGACACCGACTACGATTCCGGCGGTTGCGCACGCCGCCGCCACTTGAACCGTGCCGGCTGATCCAGTGATCAGTGTCTTTCGCCACTCAGCGCGGTCCATTCGAGTAGCCGATCGGGCTGTGGCTACGACAGCCGCGGTGATCGCACCCCAGAAAGCAGCTCGCATCGGGGAACGACCAAGTGCCAGAAATACGACGATCACAAAGATTGGCACCAGCAGGTGGAGGCGTTGGGCTAGCGTTCCGGGTTCTGTGGATTCTGGAGTGGTGCCCAGGTTTTCCTTTGCGGCCGCGAAATGGATTGCCATGTAGAGCCCGGTGTAGTACAGAGCTGCGGGAATTAGTGCTGCGGAGGCGACCTGCAGGTAGGGGATATTCGTCCAGGTAGCGAGAATGAACGCACCGGCGCCCATGACCGGCGGCATCAACTGCCCGCCAGTACTTGCTGCCGCTTCGATGGCACCCGCCATCCGTGGGCGGAATCCCGAGCTCTTCATCATAGGGATAGTCAGTGCTCCGGTGGTGGCAACATTTGCCACTGCGCTGCCGGACAACGAACCCATTAAGGCGCTGGATACCGACGCGGTCTTGGCTGGCCCCCCACGGCTACGGCTGGAAATGCGACCGGCCAGCCCGATCAAGAGTTTTCCTCCTCCGCCAGCTTCAAGAATTGCCCCGAACAGAACGAACAGATACACGAAATTTGCCGAAACCCCGAGCGGGATTCCCCAGATGCCCTCGGTCGAGAGATAGAGGTGTTCGATGAGTCGTTGTGCGCCGTAACCTCGGTGGGAGAGAAAACCCGGGAGATAGGGCCCAGAAAAAGCATAGGCGATCGCTGTTAGAGCCACTGTGACAAGTCCCCAGCCAGCTGTTCTGCGGGCGAGTTCAAGCACAATGACAATAACCACTGCACCAGCGGCTAAATCGAGCGTGGTAGCGGCACCGACACGGCTGACGAGCGCTTCTTGTTGACTGACTATGTACAAACACCCGAGCATTACTGCTGCGATCAAGAGAACTGTTTCGGCTCGGTTGCAGCGACTTTTGTCTCGCACCCCGACACCGAGAAAACCGAGGGTTGCCATCAACGCTAGGTGAACCGGGCGTTGAACGAGTGCTGTGAACGGCGAAATCCCGGCAGCGTAAAGGTGAAACGCTGCAGCAGTAAGTGCAATACCGATAATTAGGTGACGCCGCATGGACGGCTACCTTACCGTGTTATCTTGCTTTACGAGGTCTATATAAAACGGGATCGACTTATTGGGCGGTGTTTGTCCTGATGGACGCGCTGCCGCGCCTTTTTTGAGAGAGCCTTGAATGGTTGACCGAAACATGCAGCGGACCAATCGTGTGCTTCTTGCCGTGGTAGTGCTGTTAGCCGGTTTAATCGGTTGCGGTGGTAGCCTGTCGTTTACGTCGGAGGATGCCGCAGCGCTTATCTTAGAGCAGTATCCCGGCTCAGATTTACGGATACAGAGCGTAAGCATCGATGAAAATGACCGGGGCATTGCATCCGCACTCTTCAACGACGATGTATGGACCTTTTATTTTCTGGCGCAAGAAAATGGTGTGCATAGTTGGGTTCTCGATGCTGTCGAGACCGATGGTAGTTATTACTACCTAAAGGATCTTGAAAAAATCCCGGTCACAATCGGCCTGATGGCTGAGGTTGCAAGTGCTTTGGAGAAGTACAAGGCAGCTAATGGTTCCTACCCTGAGGGCAATAATGCCGACGTTTTGTCAGTGGTGGCCCCTGGTTTCAATGATGCCGAGGCTCCGTTATTTACTGATGCCTGGGACGGAATGCTTAGCTACGAGTCGGACGGTGAGAACTACACGATGATCTCAAGTGGTGCCGACAAGATAGCCGGTACCCGTGACGACATCATTCTCCACGACGGTCAATTCATTAGTGTCGAGTCTGGCGGGAGTCAAGGCTCCACACCCTAAAGCCACTATTCAACGGGTGGCTTGCTAGCGTAGCGACTTAAAGAATTCCTTTAGAAGTTCGCTGCACGCCTCAGCCATGAGGCCGCCCTCTACCGACTTCAAGTGCGGTGCAATCTTTGGATCAAAGAGGTTCATAGCTGAGCCACAGGCACCGAGCCGGTGATCCGAAGCTCCGTAAACGACGCGTTCCACTCGGGCCACCGCAATTGCCCCCATGCACATGACGCATGGTTCGAGGGTGGCAACCAGAGTAGATCGCTCAAGGCGCCAGTCACCGAAAGCTTTACCGGCTGCCCTCAAGGCGTTGATTTCGGCATGGGCGCCAGGATCATCGCTGGCCTGAGTTGTGTTGTGACCTGAACCGATGATACTGCCGTTGAGAACAACGACCGCACCGACGGGAACTTCGCCAGCTGCGCGAGCAATCTCCGCCTCTTCCAAGGCAGCAGCCATCCAGAAACCTTCGTTAGTGACCGCTGCGGGTGCGTGCATCCTGTAAATTGTCAGCAGAGAAACAGAAAACGCGCCCTGGAGGACTCGAACCCCCAGCCTTCTGGTCCGTAGCCAGACGCTCTATCCAATTGAGCTAAGGGCGCAGGCAAGCGCCGGGCGGCGCCTGAACGAAACATCAGAATATCACCGGTTTCCGTGCTCTACCAAATCGTGATACATGAGGTAGGACCTGGACTCGGGCTCCTATTGAGCGGTACGCTGATAATAGTTAACCTCCCCTTTTCAGTTCTTTAGTGGTCCATCGCGTCGGAACCTCGATCGGCGCGGCAGGGCCCACGTTCTTTTTTGAGCGTGTAACCCTTACGGATCAAAGCGAGGGTAGTGCAATGAGCACCCAGATGAAGTGTGGCGCGGTATTGATCGCGGTGATACTAGTTGCTTGCTTGAATTCCCAGCCAGCGTTTGCACAAGCTTCTGCCCAGCTGACCGAGAAAGGCCGTGTCGCGCTGGTTAACCGCCAGTTCGACATAGCGCTTTCGGATCTTAATAAAGCCATTGAGGCAGATGCTTTGAACCCTTACGCTCATTATTACCGGGGCCTTGTGCTGGGCAATCTCGGTCGTCAGCGAGAGGCTCTCGACGCTTTTTTGAAGGCTGCCGAACTTAATCCGGGTTGGGGTGAAGCTCACCGAGTAGCGACTATTGCTGCGCTTGATACTCGCAACCTGCCGATCGCATGGGAACAGGCGGTCAAGGCATACCAAGCTGGCGCCGAAGTTAGCGAATCAATCAACCGTTTGCTGGCGCTTGAAAAGGCCCCGGGTGATTTGGACGAACAGCTTGCAGCGGCACGCATTTTCGTCATGCCGGTGGACACGGAGAAACTTGAAGCGCGTCAGGACAACCCGTTTGGCGGAGGAAACGTTGTGGGCGCTGCCCTTGATCGAGGTGGCACTGCCAGCGCTGGCAGCAGCAATGAAATTGGCAACCCGTCGGGTAGCACTTCGTCATCCCGCCAAACCAATGCCGGTGGCCAACAGGCCGCCCAAGCGCAGGCTCATTTCTACAGCCTTTTGACGCAACTTCGCCTCTCGCTTACCAACTCACGGCATTTCGGCGTCGTAGGGCAACAGGATATGGCGCGATATCTAATGGTGGTCTCAATTGACGAAATGGGGGGCGCGGGGGGAAACGCAGCCAGGGGCCACCTTAAGCTCGTCGATCCACGCAGCGGTGAAGAAGCTTATAGTCGTGTGCTCGATCTCCGAAACATTGCCTCGCTCGCCGAGCTTAACGCCGAGGTAGAACGCATCGTCAACTTGCTGGAGGAGTGGCTGCTAGACCTCTCCGGTTGACGTACCAAAACGAACACGGTACATCGCTAGAAACTTAACTTGGAGGCCGTCATGTTCTCATTTTCGTTGCGCCGCTCGCTGGCGCTCGTTCTTTGCTTTTCAATCATGGCCGTAGCATCTGTCACTTTGGCGCAGGACCAGCAAGCCGAATTGATGAAGATTGTGATTGCCGCCGAGGAGATGCTGAATCAGGGACAACCCGAACAAGCGCTTGCCGAGCTACAGAAGGTTCTCAGCCAGGACGAAGAGTTCGCTCCAGCGTACTTCCTCCAAGGGATGGTGTATGCGCGTACAGGTGATATGCCCAAGGCCTACGAGAACATGGTCAAGGCGACCGAGTACGACCCCACGATGGGAATAGCGCACCGTATGGCGTCGCAGGGCGCCGGCGCCATGGGCAATTTCGATGGTGCTTGGGAGCATGCGATAAAGGCACACCAGGCGGGAACCGACATGAGTGATGCATTTGCAGCCCTCTCGTCTATGGGAGAACCTCCCGCCGGTTTGGAAGCAGCGATGGCTGTGCCTCGTGTATGGATCGGCCCGATGGACACCTCGAACTGGGAGGCGACGTCGGCAACAGCAGGGGGCAGCGCCAGCGGTAGGGCCTCGGACGACGCCAGCGCCGCGCGCATCCTGTCGGAAGCTGCTCAGGATATTCAACGTTGGGGTAATGCGGCCAGGAAAGCGTTCGCGGACTCGTCAGCGTTCGGCTTGGTCTCACGGGCTGAGCAAGCGACTTACATGCTGCAGCTTGAGGTTGACTCCATGGCTGACAACTCCCGTCGCAGAACGCGCGGCTATCTGAAGCTAGTTGACGTCCAGAGCGGCGAGGAAGGCTACCGTCGTCGCGTCACGTTCGCGGACATCGGGTCAGATGGGGATTTAATCCGCGACTTCGACCGCATCATGAGCATCATGGAAGAGTGGGCTGCGGAGCAACGTCGCTAGACTCATGAGGTTGTCGCAACCACGCGCACCCTGGGTTGGCATCGGGGCGCTCGCGCTTGTTTTTGCGGCGCCGGCTCTTGCGCCTGCCCTGGTTTCTCAGCAGGCAGAAGCGTCTGCCCAGCTGACTGAGCAAGGTCGCCTCGCGTTTGTTAACCGTCAGTTCGACGTAGCGCTCTCGGACCTCAATAAGGCCATTGAAGCTGATGCTTCGAACCCTTCTGCGCATTATTACCGGGGCCTTGTGCTGGGCAATCTCGGTCGTGAGCGAGAGGCTCTCGACGCTTTTTTGAAGGCTGCCGAACTTAATCCCGGTTGGGGTGAGGCGCATCGCATGGCAGCGGTGGCTGCGCTTAACACTAACAACCTGCCGATTGCGTGGGAACAGGCGGTCAAGGCGTACCAAGCCGGCGCCGACATTAGCGAATCAATCAACCAGCTGCTGGCGCTTGAAAAGGCGCCGGGCGACTTGGACGATCAACTGGATGCGGCGCGTGTCTTTGTTGGCGGCTTCGACACTTCTGTGTTCGACCGCGATGGAAGCCGGATGGGCGCCAAGGCGATTCTCGCCCAGGCGGCCGCTGATCTGTTTAGTTTCCAACAGACAGCGCGAGAAACGCTGTCGGAGTCTGCCGCGTTCGGGCTGGTGCAACGTCAGGAATCAGCCCAGTACATCATGATGTTCGAGATCGAATTTCTTACCGATACTCTCAACGGATCGCCTCGGCGTTTACGTGGGGTGTTGAGGTTGGTCGATGCGCGAAGCGGCGAAACAGTCGATCGACGGCGCATCGATTTCGATGACATTAATTCGCTCGGTTATTTGAACCGAGAATGGCGTCGAATTGTCGGGCTTATGGAAGAGTGGGCTGCCGAGCGTGGTGGCTAGTAAGGGATCGGCAGGCACTCTGGGAAGTCTTTAGCCTTTACTACCGGTACCAGGCCGTGTGCGCGGTTCCGGCTGGCTGGTTGGCTCGAAGGTGATCAGCAGCGATGCGGAGAAATTCGACAGTTCTGAGGTCCTCGCCGTCGCGTTCGGGGCTGTAACCGATCCAGCAGTGTGGCTTGCGGCGGCCGTACTCGAAGCTTGCTTCGGCCGGGGGATTGTCGACGGTCGTCAGAAACTCCTCAAGCAAGTAGACGGCCTCTTCGAGATAGTAGGTGTCCATCTCGCCTGTGGCGACGTGAATCTTGCCGCGTAGCAATTCGCCGACGCTCGACCAGTTCTTCCGCAAATAGTTGTGCAGGTCGAAGTTCTCCAGCCAGTATTTTGCCACCGCGGCATTGATCTCACCGGTCAGCGGATCCCAGATGCGAGCCGGGTAGCCGTTGTCCCCCAGCGGCCCGTAGACCGCCTCCCAGATTGCCCACTGGCCGCCGGAGCGGCTATCAGGTCCGACGGCAAATTCGTAGAGGTTCTCCATGCGAACCGTCGAACGCACGTTGCCGTCGGGTCGCCTCGCGTTGGGCCGCTCCACCTTCAACCAGTCGTACTCGGTGAAGTACGCGTTGGTGTCCTCGTACACGTTGACGATCTGGTAGTAGTTGAAATCCACTGGATCAGGACACCATCCCCAGGTACCGCCGTAGACGTCGGGATAGAAGATCTGCATGGCGAGCGCCTCCCAGCCTCCTGTCGAGCCACCCGACAGGATGCGCGCCCAGGTTTCGGGGACCATCCGGAATTTGTCCTCGAGGTAGGGGATCAGTTCGTTGTGGATTGCGTCCCCGTAGGGGCCGACGTTCACTGAGTTCACTGAGTACGAGGTGTCGTAGTATGGATTAGCATCGCGGATGCTGACCGCGATCATGCGTGGCGCTTCGTCAGAGACCCAAAAATCGCGGACGCCAGCGGAGCGACCAGCACCGCTTTCTGGATCATCACCAAGCTCCCGGTACCCGAACGGCGCACCCCGCCCCGGAAAGTGTCCCTGGGAATAGATGGTCGGATAGTAGGTTTCGGTATCTGTTTCGTAGCCTTCCGGCAGCAAGACATTAGCTCCTATGTACATGTCACGTCCCCAGAATTGGCTCAGTACACCGGAACGGATCTTTACGAACTTTACCCGTGCGGTATCACGTGGGTTGCCCTGTTGCAGGACCTCGCCCGCAAGTAACGGCTCGACCGGCGGGATGACCTCGTTGATGTCCAAATCGACAACGCGCGGCGAGCGCGTGCTGAAGATCACCCGCGAGACAGCACTATGGGCATTGCCTGGCGCTCGGAAGACACTCTGCCCCGAGCCCGAGTTCAGGTGCATTCGCAGGACGTGGTTATCGGAACGCTCGAAGGTCGTATAGACGTTCAGAAAAGCTTGCACGAAATAAGAACCGTCGGGAATCTCAGAGATTTGCTCAAGCGGGTAGCCAAATACGGCGGTGTCGTTGCTGTCTAGCATCACGGAATCGCCGCCGCCGAGGCCGCTCACGTCGACGCCCCAAAGAGGTACCCCGGTAAGGCTGGTTTGAAGGCGCGGCTCGCGTTCGTCGGTGCGGGAAACGATGACGTAAGCGCGGCCGGTGATCGGAGTCTCGAGGCCAAGGTCGGCGATAGCTTGCGCGGCTTCGGTCGACAAGGTGAGGCGGAAGCGTAAGGACTGCCCCGATTCGGTTTGCTTGCCCTCGGCGCCCGCGACCCCTGGCAACGCGACAGCCGTGGCCATCCATATAAGTATTGATACGGTAACGATCAAAGCCATCGACAATCCGGGCATTAGCTTTGAATGATCCGTCAAGCTTCTTCCTCCACCCAGCAAACGTCATCACCTACGGTGATCTCACCGTCGTCAATCACGTAGCCGAAAGCTCCGCCGCGCCAATTGGGCTTAAGTGCGTCTTCAAGTCCGGGGCATGCCTCCTCCATCAAGTTACACGGCGCAGTTTCGTTGACCATTTTTATGCGCACACCACCGATGGAAACTACCTTGTCGCGTGAGTGTGCTAGCTCGATGCCACTAACCATCAAATTAGCGCGTCGGGTCGACGGATCGAGTGTCACGCCAAGTGAAGAGGTGACCGACTCCCAGATTTCTTTCTCCATAATTGTCACCTGTCGCCAGCCACCCCAATTTGCGTTACCGACGATGCCCTTCTTGGCAGCCAAGGTGACCTGTTGGGCAGTATCCATCTTGCCACCGCGGGCTCGTTTCACCCAGATTGCTTCGAGGCGGCCAGGTGTCGATGCATTATCGTCAACTGCAGCCGAATCGGTGGGGACCTTTCGCTCGTCGTTCACGTTTCAGCCTTGCCGCCACCGAGACACTCGGGCGATTCATTTCGCTCTTGGTCCGCCTGCCACTCGCTTGGCGTCAGTGTTTGCAACCCAAGAGCATGGATGTCATTTTTGACCTCGTCGGCGAGGATTGCGTAGACAGCTTGGTGACGTTGCACGGCTGACTTGCCTTCGAACTGTTCCGAAACAATCAGCAGGCGGAAGTGTGACTCGGCGCCGGCCGGAACGTTGTGCATGTAGCTTTCATTGTTGACCTCCAAGTGCACGGGATGGAAGCCATCAAACACCTTCGATTCGATCCTCCTAGACATCGCTCCGCCAACGCTCATTTTGTCGGAATTCGGGTCTCTCATGTGCTCCTTTCCGCAAAGGTCGCAGGCTAATCATAGTCTGAGACCCTGAGATCACGGAGTCGCTGAAGGACAAAACCTATGAAAAAAGCGCGGCGATCAGCTCCTGCTAGAAGCACATCGCCGCGCAATTTTTTTGATCAATAGGCGTTGCTTATTGCTTGGTTGCTGTCCAAGTGATTGCCATACCACCACCACCACCACGACCGCCGAAGCTGATCTCACCAGACATTGTGTTGCCGTCAACCACGCCTTCCCAGGCCCTTGCACCACGACCGCCGCCACCACCACGGCCGCCGCCACCACCGCCGCCGCCGCCACCGCGGCGGTTGCCACCACCACCCATGCTCATGTTGAGTGTGATGTTGTTGCCATCGATGGTGCCCGTCAGCTCAGAGGAATTTTCCTGGCCTTCGCGTAGCGATGTGCCGCTGAGCGTCGAGCCGTCCTGCTCGATGTTGAGCGTAATTGTGCTATCGCCCCGTGGCGTACTGATGGTCAGCAGCCACTTGCCAGCCACATTTGCGTTTTGTACCGCAAGGCCCACGGTGGGCAGGGCCAGCAGAATCGCTAGACTTGCTATCAATGAGAACTTCACTAGGCGTTTTTGCATGTCCTCCTCCTTTAGTTAAGTACGCTAATTGCTCCGCTTATTGTGAGCATAACTTTTAGTTACTGGGGAATTGTGCTCCCGGGCAGCGTTTAGTGTCAGTAACTGTGGAGTAAAGATTTGTAAAAAATATAATGGTGGCTCAGCCTCTCAGCGTTCCCAAGTCAATGTTCAAGTGCCAGTTGAGTGTGCGCCAGTTCGGTCGTAAGGGAACCGATGAGTTGGTTATGCTTGAAGTTTATGGCAACCGCTCACGCCCCGTCTAGAATGAAGACTCAGACGTAATTGAAGCACCAGGAGACCAACCACAATGAAAATTCGCGCCGCCGTTCTGGAAGAATTTGGCCAGCCACTCCAGGTTCAGGAACTCGACCTCGAAGGCCCCAAATTCGGTGAAGTCCTGGTCAAAATTGAGGCGTGCGGAGTCTGTCATACGGACCTATACACAGCCAGCGGCTCTGATCCGAGCGGCTATGTTCCGACCGTATTAGGGCATGAGGGTGCTGGTGTCGTGGAGGCGGTGGCCGATGGGGTGACACTAGTAAAGCCCGGGGATCATGTCATCACGCTTTTTTCGCCAGAGTGCGGCGAATGCCACCACTGCACCAGCGGCAAAACCAACATCTGTACAGCAATCCGTGAAACCCAGGGCCAGGGGGTGATGCCCGACGGCACGTCGCGCTTGTCACGTGACGGCGAGCCAATTCGCCACTTCATGGGTACAAGTACGTTTGCCGAATACACGGTGATGCCGGAAATCGCGCTCGCCAAGATCAACAAGAATGCCAAGCTTGACGTTGTTTGTACGTTGGCATGTGGCGCGGCCACTGGTCTGGGCGCTGCGATGTACAGAGCCCAAGTCGTGCCGGGATCTACTTGCGCTGTTTTTGGCGCTGGCCTTGTTGGCCTTGGCGCGGTCGCTGGCTGCAAGATTCAAGGCGCGGAGCGTATTATCGCCGTCGACTTATCCGCTGACCGGCTTGAGGTTGCGAAGCACTACGGAGCAACCGAACTAATCGTAGTCGGCGGTGACGCCGACCCGGTGCAGCAAATCCTTGCGATGACTGATGGGCTTGGTGCCGATTACACATTTGAAGCAACTGGACTAGTCAGCGTCATGGCCCAAGCGGTGGAGGCAGCGCGCATGGGTTGGGGTGTTTGTACTGTGCTTGGTGTCGCTGGCAAGGGGGAGACACTCGACATCATTCCACGCTTCTTGATTACAGGACGCACGGTGATCGGTGGCAGCTTTGGCGGTACCCGAGGGCGCACCAACGTGCCGGAACTGGTGGACATGTACCTCGAAGGCAATCTTGACCTTGACGGGTTTATTTCGCACCACATCGTGCTCGATGAAATCAACAAAGGCTTCGAGTTGATGGAGGAGCAGGATGGCATCAGGTCTGTAATCACATTCTAAATAAGGGCAAGGCAATGATCGTTGAGAGAGCACTGAATGAACAGTATTTATCGAATAGCTTCGTTGTTGGTGATAATCCAGGCGGCAAATGCGTAATCATCGACGCCGGAGGGCCGCCCGAACCCTT
>Ga0209019_1000809_pt1 | contig 15822 bp, 14 predicted proteins | sample METZYME_3_300m_FD_187549 | JGI IMG/M metagenome (GOLD analysis project Ga0209019, IMG submission 187549) | Marine microbial communities from oxygen minimum zone in mesopelagic equatorial Pacific - METZYME_3_300m (SPAdes) (version 2) | ecosystem: Environmental > Aquatic > Marine > Oceanic... | reverse complement strand
AGAAAAGGCTTATAATAAAAGTAATATATTTGGCAAACCTGTTATTCAACCAGGTATGTTTAATTATATAAAAGCGGTAGGTTGGATAGTAGATGAATATCATAGGGCACAAATTTCTATTAATTTTACAAATTTTAATAAAACACCTATTCATGAAGTATTTGATACTGTATGTGAGCTAGCAGAAAAAAGGGGTATTAGAGTTACTGGGAGTGAATTAGTTGGTTTAGTTCCATTAAATGCAATGCTTATGGCTGGGAAATACTATCTAAACAAACAGTATTCTACAATTGGAGTCCCAGAATCAAGAGTAGTTGAAGTTGCAGTTCAAACTTTGGGCCTTTCTGATGTATCTTCTTTTAACCCGAAAGATAAAATTATTGATTATGCTGTGAACAATTCTGATAAAAAACTAGTAGAAATGTCTTTAAATGAATTTGGCGATGAATTATCTACAAATTCGGTTGCACCTGGAGGCGGAAGCGTTTCGGCTTTAGTTGGCAACCTTGGTTCAGCTCTTATATCAATGGTGGCAGCGTTAACCTTTGAAAAAAAAGGATTTGAAGATAGTAGAAAAAAGATGGAGTTAGCTGGAACTAAAGCGCAATTAATAAAACAAAAACTTGCAAATCTTATCGATGATGATACAAATGCGTTTAATCAAGTAATTGAAGCATCAAGATTACCTGATTCCAATAAGAATGAAAAGGATACGAAGGATTTGGTATTACTAAAAGCAAATAAGAACGCGATAAATATTCCTCTTGAAGTTTCAAGATTATCTCTTGATATACTTGAACTATCTTATGATTTAATTAATGATATTAATCCTAATTCAATTAGTGATCTGGCAGTTGCAAGTGAAGTGTCTTTTGCAGCAATTAGAGGAGGGATACTAAATATTTACATTAACATGAATGAAGTTAAATCAGATAGAGAATTTGCTGACAATGTGATGAAAGAAGTAGATGCCATGCTTAGTAAAGCAACTGAACTAAAGGATAAAATATTTAAAGAATCTATTCAATTAATTAATTCATAATGAATCCGATAATATCTTTACCGGAAGATCTCCGTAATAAAATTTCTGCAGGAGAAGTTGTTGAAAGACCCGCTTCAGTAGTTAAAGAGCTTTTAGAAAACAGTCTAGATGCCGGTGCATCAGAAATTACTATCGTTATTGAAAAAGGAGGGCATCAACTAATTCAAGTTAGAGATAATGGACATGGCATTAGCCCAGATGGTCTTTCACAAGCTTTTCAAAGATATACTACAAATAAAATATCTAATATAGATGATTTATTTAATATAAATACTCTTGGATTTCGTGGAGAGGCACTGGCAAGCATTGCTTCAGTTTCAGAAATTAGTGTGGCTTCTTCCATAGATGAAATATCTGGACACCAAATGAGTCTAGTAAATGGGGTTACTAGTGATATAAAAGCGGCTCCACCAATAGGCGGAACAGAAATAAGTGTTAGAAATCTATTCTACAATACTCCTGCTAGAAAAAAATTTCTTAAATCAATCAATTCTGAGTTCAGACAAATTGTCAAAATGGTTAGAAGATTTGGTCTGGATTTTCCAGATGTATCTTTTATTCTTGAACACAATAATAAAAATATTTTAAACCTTACACCTGAAAGTTTGGAAAATCGTATTGTTTCTCTAAATGATCCTACCTTCCGTGATCAGTTGTTAAAAGTAGAATTAACAAAAGGAGATTATACTATATCTGGTTTCGTTGGAACATTAAACCTTATTCGGAAAAGACCTGGACAACAATATCTCTTTGTCAATCATAGATATATTCAAAATAGATTATTGAATTCTGCAGTCTATTCTGCTTATGAGTCTCTTGTAAAAAGAGGTGAGTATCCTTTCTCATTATTAAATATTACAATACCGTTTGATCAATTAGATGTTAATGTGCATCCTATGAAGATTGAAGTAAAGTTTATTGATGAGTGGAGAGTATATCATGTTGTTAAGTCTGCAGTAAAAGATTCTATATCAAATATTTTATCCACAATCCCATTATTTCAACAAAACCAGCAATTTCATGGATTCAATAATAGTTTCGGATCAAATCAAAATCAGGAACCAATAAATTTTAATATTTTTTCTGAATCAAAGACTGAAAATGATATTCAGCGTGCAAAAGATTATATAAGTAGTTTTCAAATTCAAACAAAAGAATCTTCAGTTTATGAGGGAAGTACTTTATGGCAAGTTCATAATAAATATATTATTAGTCAGATTAATAGTGGGTTAGTAATAATAGATCAACATGTTGCACATGAAAGAGTATTATATGAGGAAGCATTAAATGCTTTTGATAATACACCTTTATCTGCACAAACACTTTTGTTCTCAGAAGAGCTAGAATTTTCCCCAGATGAATTCACTGTACTTCTTGAAATATCTACTTATTTGAAAAAATTAGGATTTCGTATAAAAGAGAATGGTCAAAATAAAATTTTACTTGAAGCTATTCCCTCCAATATGGGATGGGGAAATGAAAATACAGTAATTAAGGATATAATAGATAATTATATAGCAAATAGAAAAAATTCAAGCTCTTTTATGGAAGACCTTGCAGCTTCATTTGCATGTCATGCAGCAGTTAAGGCAGGGGATACTCTATCTATGGAAGAAATGCAAATCTTAGTTAATCATCTTTTTTCTACAAAGCATCCTTATTATTGTCCTCATGGTAGACCTATTATTGTTCAGTTATCGCTTGAAGAATTAGATAAGCGATTTGAGCGTATCTAATAAAACAATATATGAATCATATCTATCCTGAACCTATTATAACAATTGTAGGGCCTACAGCAGTAGGAAAAACATCTATTTCAATTAAGGTTGCAAAAGAAATTAACGGAGAAATTATTGGACTTGATTCTAGACAAATTTATAAGGATATGTCAATTGGAACAGCCCAGCCTTCTAGAGAAGAATTAAGTTTAATTCCTCATCACCTAATTGGAATAAAAGATCCAACTTTTATTATATCATCAGGCCAATATGCAGATTTAGTTACAAAAGCAGTATTGGATATTGTTAGTCGTAAGAAGGAACCAATAATATGTGGTGGAGCAGGTTTATATCATCAAGCTATTTCAAAAGGAATATTTTCTGGTAGTAAAACAGATTTAAATATTCGAGCATCATTATATGATGAATATGACCAATTAGGCGCAGAAAATATGTTTTCTCAATTGGAAGCAATAGACCCTATTTATTCTAAAAAAATTCATATAAATAATAAGAAACGATTAATTAGAGCTTTAGAAATTTATAAGTCTACAGGTAAAACACCATCAGAGCATTTTGATTTACAGAAAAAAGAATCTAGATCAATATTAAATCTATTTACGGTATTACTTACAATTGATAATGAGAAGTTGCGTAATATGATAGAAAAAAGAACCAATATGATGATTAATAGCGGGTGGATTAATGAGACTAAGAAACTTATTTTAACTAGAAAGAAGGTAGAAATGCATCCGATGGACTCTATTGGATACCAGCAGATTGTCTCCTATATAAATGGTGAAATTTCAGAAAAAGAATTAAAGGAGGAAATAATTCTTAGGACTAGTAAATATGCTAAAAAACAGATTAAATGGTTTAGAAAAGATAAAATAGATTTAGAAATTAATATGAATAGAAAATCCGATTTTGTAGTTAAAAAAATTCTTGAAAACTTTTATGATACAAAGTCATCTTTTATGAAGAATTGATTTGTTAGGTAATTATCTTAATTGTATTATTGCAGGAATTTTGACCCTTTAATAAGCTACTGAGATAGCAAAAAGGGCAGTATGATGGCCTCTGGTCTTTCAATGCATTCAAATGTAATTGAAGCTGCCCAGGGGTTTTTTTTTGGAAAATGATTTGATGAAAAAAGAATACTCAGTTATCCTTGATAAAAAAACAATATCTAGTTCTATTATTCGATTAGCTCATGAGATATATGAAAGAAATAAGAATCTAGATAATTTAGTTTTAATTGGTATTCAAACAAGAGGAATGCCATTATCAAAAAGAATACAAATGGAACTATTTAAAATTTCCAATATCGAAGTTCCTATAGGATCACTTGACATTACTTTCTATCGTGATGATTTTAGAGAGAGATTATTGGTTCCTCAAGTGCATGGAACAGATATTTTGTTTTCTTTAGATAACAAAGTTGTCGTTTTAGTTGATGATGTTTTGTTTACTGGTCGAACTATTAGAGCTGCAATTGATTCGTTAAATGCATTTGGTAGAGCTAGTGCTATACAATTAGCAGTTTTAGTAGATAGAGGGCATAGAGAGATGCCTATAAGAGCTGACTATGTAGGTAAGAATATTCCAACTAATGATGGAGAGCATATTGCTGTTCGATTAGAAGAGACAGATAAAAAGGATGCCGTGATAATTATAAAACATGATCAATTAGATAAATCATGATGAAGCAAAAACATCTTTTAGGTCTTGAGCATTTCCCTGCTGATGATTTAGCAAAGATAATAGAAACATCTTTTAGCTTTAAAGAAATCCTTGATAGACCAATAAAAAAAGTTCCTTCTTTGCAGGGAAAAACGATTGTAAATCTTTTTTTTGAAAATTCAACACGTACTCGAATAAGCTTTGAATTAGCTCAAAAACGTTTAAGTGCAGATACTGTTAATTTTTCAGCCTCATCGAGTAGCTTAAAAAAAGGTGAAAGTTTTAAAGATACTGTTCAAAATATTGAAGCAATGAAAATTGATGCAGTAGTTATGAGACATCCAAGCCCAGGTTCTTCATTACATTTAACAAAATATATTGATTCTGTTGTTATAAATGCAGGAGATGGAACCCATGAACATCCAACACAAGCTATTCTTGATATGACTAGTTTAAAAGAACGTTTTGGAAAGATTAAAGGACTCAAAATAGGAATTATTGGAGATATTGCTCATAGTCGTGTGGCAAGAAGTAATATATATGGTTTGAATAAGATGGGAGCTGAAGTAATGGTTTGCGGTCCTCCGACACTAGTTCCGTATGATATACAGTCATTAGGAGTGAAGATTACACATAACCTAGATGAAATATTGGATTGGGCGGATGCAATTAATGTCTTGAGAATTCAGTTAGAAAGAATGGATCGAGGATTATTTCCTTCAGTGAGAGAGTATAGAAATTTATTTGGCATAACAAATGAAAGATTACAAAAACATAATAAAGAAATAGTTATAATGCATCCTGGTCCAATGAATCGTGGAGTGGAGATTGAAAGTGCTGTTGCTGATGGAAAATCAGCAATTATTTTAGATCAGGTTCTAAATGGAGTAGCCTCAAGAATGGCCATTTTATATCTATTTTTAGGTGGAAATCAAAATGAATCTTAAAAAAATACCAAAAAAGTTATTACTTAAAGGTGGCAAAATTTTCGATCCAACTTTAGACAAGTTGAAAAAAGCTGATATAATAATTGAAAAAAATAAAATTGCAGCAATAGGTCAAAAAATTAAAGATAATAATGCAAGTATAATTGATTGTAATGGTCTTGTTATTACTCATGGATTCTGTGATGTTCATGTTCATTTTAGAGAGCCCGGTCAAGAGGATAAAGAGACCCTGGCGACTGGTTCTCTAGCAGCATTAGCGGGTGGATTCACACGTGTTTGTGCTATGCCAAATACTAGTCCTCCATTAGACTCCCCTGAGGCAATAAACTTTATAGTTGAAAAATCTACTGAATCTCCAATATTTATTCATCCTATTGGGGCAGTAACTAAAGATCAAAAAGGTAAAGATTTAACGGAAATACAGGGGATGATTAAAGAAGGAGCTGTTGCCATAAGTGATGATGGACTTCCTATATCTGATGCTCAAGTCATGAGATTGGCCTTAGAATATACTTCTATGTTTGATATTCCAGTTATTAATCATGCAGAGGATGAATGTTTGCGGAATAATGGCGTAATGAATGAAGGAGATAATTCAATAAGGCTCGGACTTAAAGGAAATCCTTCTCTTTCAGAATCTATTATGATCCAGAGAGATCTCGAACTTGCAAATCTTGTAAATACTAAAATTCATGTTCCTCATGTTTCCACAAGTAAAGCTATATCTAATATAAAAAGAATGAAAAAAATCAATCCTAAAATATCAGCAGAAGTAACACCTCATCACTTGTACTTTAATGATCAAGCTCTATCTAACTATAATACTAATTTTAAAGTTGCTCCACCTATACGTTCTGAAAACGATCGAAAGGCCCTGACTAAGGGAATAAAAGATGGAACTATAGATTGTGTTGCTACAGATCATGCACCGCATACGATTGAAGAGAAAGAAGCTTCATTTGATATGGCTCCTTTTGGCATGATTGGTTTGGAAAGTTGTTTTGGTGTTATAAATAAAATTTTGGATTTACCCATTAACCTAATAATAAAGCTTATCACGAAAAACCCTAGAAGAATTATGGGTTTTAATAATAATTTATTTGAAATAGGATCTCATATAGAATTAACAATAGTTGATCCTAATTTAGAATGGGTATTCAATGAGAATAATATTTATTCAAAATCTAAAAATTCACCATTTATTGGAGAAACATTAAAGGGTAAAGTCCTTTATACCTTATCAAAAGGATATTTAGCTGATTTAAATACAAAAAATTAGCACTTAATTAAAAAGTTATTATTTATTGACATAAATAAATGTAATAAGCTATCTTCAGCGGCTTTATTCGAACTGAAAAAAGATGAATACATTTTCGATAAAACAATCTGAAATAAAGAAAGATTGGCTTATAGTTGACGCCAATGGAAAGACTCTTGGGAGATTTGCATCTAAAATTGCACAGTTACTTAAGGGTAAGCATAAGCCAACATACACTCCACATATGGATATGGGAGATTGTGTTGTTGTAATCAATGCTGAAAAAATCATTCTTTCAGGTTCTAAAGAAAAAGATAAAACTTATTTTAGCCATTCGGGCTATCCCGGCGCTACTTCTTTTATTGGTGTATCTCATGTACGCAAATATTATCCTGAAAGAATTTTAGAATCCGCGATTAAAGGAATGCTTCCTAAAAATAAATTGGGTCGTAAAATGATGACTCATCTTCGCATATATAGTGGATCAACGCATCCTCATTTTGCTCAAAATCCAAAGGAAATTGATTTATAATGCCTGCATTATTTAAGAATGGTACAGGTAGAAGAAAATCTGCTGTCGCAAGAGTGTATCTTTCATCTGGAAAAGGAAAGATTACCATAAATGGAAAAGATTTTAGGAAATATTTATGTCGCGAAACACTGACAAATGTTGTTTTAGAACCTTTAGAAGCTATTGATAAAATTGAAGCCTATGATTTCAATATTAATGTAAAGGGGGGTGGATTATCCGGACAAGCGGGTGCAATTCGTTTAGGAATAGCAAGAGCATTAATTGAAGAAAACTTTGATTATCGATCCTTACTAAAATCAGGAGGCTATTTAAGAAGAGATTCACGTAAAGTAGAAAGAAAAAAATATGGCCAACCAGGAGCCCGTAAAAGATTTCAATTTTCTAAAAGATAAAATATTATGTCTGAAGTAAACTTTGAAAATTTATTGAGCACTGGAGCCCATTTTGGTCATGTAACAAGAAAATGGCACCCTGCATATGAACCATATATTCTTATGGAAAGAAATGGTGTTCATATTATTAATTTAGAGGAAACATTAACTGGATTGAAAAAAGCCCAAGATTTTCTTTCTCAAGTTATAAAGAAAAATGGAGAAGTTCTTTTTGTAGGGACTAAAAAACAAGCAAAAGACATTGTTCAACAGGAAGCTGATCGTTGCGGGATGTTTTATGTTGTAGAAAGATGGTTGGGTGGTACTCTTACTAATTACTCAACAATTAAAAAAAGTATTAAACGGTTACAATTGCTTGAAAAAGAAGGTTCAAGTATCTATCAGAATTTAACAAAAAAAGAGATCCAAATGTTAAACCGTGAGCGTGTTAAACTAGCAGATCAACATCGTGGTATCAAAGATATGCGAAAAGTACCTGATGTATTAATAGTAGTTGATGCTAATTTTGAGTCTACTGCAGTACAAGAAGCATTAAGATTAGAAATTCCAGTAATAGCTATTGTCGATAGCAATACAGATCCTTCACTCGTAAGTCATGTTATTCCAGCCAATGATGATTCTATTAGAACTATACAAATAATATTATCTGCACTTACTAACACAATATTATCTGCACAAGTAAAGGATGTTGATAAACAAAATGATAAAGTTAAAGATAGTGAATCTCCTAAAAAGAATGATCATCCAGAGTTAAAAAAATCTGTTAATTCTGAAAAAGAAGTATCGTTGGATGATAATGAAGAAAATGCTAAAGATAGTAGTGATGGTAGTGATAAAATTAATGATGGAGTGGTGTCTGATTAATGAGTATTGATGCTAAAACTGTAAAAGTTTTACGTGAGAAAACTGGCGCAGGAATGATGGATTGTAAAAGAGCTCTTGTTGAAACAGATGGAAATCTTGAAAAAGCAGTTGAAGCTTTGAGGACAGCTGGAATAGCGAAGGCAGAAAAAAAGGGCTCTAGATCTGCTCAGGAAGGACTTATATATTCCTATATTCATCATGGTGGAAGATTAGGAGTTCTCTTAGAAGTAAACTGTGAAACTGATTTTGTAGCTAAAACAGATGGTTTTAAAGAACTTATTCATAATCTTTCAATACAAATTGCAGCTACTAGTCCAACATCTGTTAGTAGAGATACTGTTTCTAAGGATTTGATTGAAAAAGAAAAAAATATCTATATAGAACAAGTTAAAAGTTCTAAAAAGCCAGTTAATGTTATTGAAAAAATTGTTGAAGGTAAAATGGACAAGTATTTTCAAGAAATTTGCTTACTTGAACAGCCCTTTATTAAAGATCCAGATAAGACAGTAAAGGATTTGATTACTGAATCTATTGCAATGTTAGGCGAAAATATTACTGTAGGCAGATATACGCGTTTTGCGATAGGTGAATCTCATAACGAAAACTAATAATTATTAATGTCTGATACTGTTTATCGGCGGCTTGTACTCAAATTATCAGGTGAGGTACTTGCCGGTGATGAAGGTTTTGGTATAGATCCTACTAAAGCGAATAATTTAGCTCAAGAAATTAAATCAATTCATGATATGGGAATTTCTATAGTATTAATCATTGGAGCAGGTAATATATTTAGAGGTATTCAAGCTGCTTCTAAAGGCATGCAACGTGTAACAGGTGATTATTTAGGAATGCTTGCAACTATTATGAATGCAGTATGTGTACAAGATGCCTTAGAAAATTTAGGCTCTGTTACTAGGACTTTATCAGCAATAACTGTAGCCCAAATTGCAGAACCCTATATCAGGCGTCGAGCTTTGCGACATTTAGAAAAAGGAAGAATTGTAATTGTTGCAGGTGGAACAGGAAACCCATATTTTACTACGGATACAGCTGCGGCCTTAAGAGCAACAGAACTTGGTGCAGAAGTATTAATAAAAGGAACAAAAGTTGATGGTGTATACAATAAAGATCCATTCTTGCATTCTGATGCTAAAATGTATAAACATATTTCATTTAAAGAAGCAATTCAGAAAGAACTTCGAGTTATGGATATGACAGCAATATCTTTATGCAAGGAAAACTCTCTACCCATTAAAGTATTTAATATTAATAAAAGCGGAGAATTAAAAAAATTGGTTCAAGGTGAACCAATTGGAACTTTAGTAGGAGATTAATATTATGATTAAGGATATTACTCAAGATGCATTACATCGTATGGATCAAGCTGTTGTTCATACTAGAACAGAAATGAGTAAAGTTCGTACCGGCAGAGCCAATACCGAATTGGTTGAATCGATAAAAATATCTTATTATGGTTCTTTAACCCCATTAAACCAACTTTCTACAATTTCTATTCCTGAACCTAGATTAATTACTATTCATCCATTTGATAAATCTGTTATAGATGAAATAGAGAAAGCTATTATGGAAAGTAATCTTGGTCTTACGCCAAATAATAATGGTGATATCATACTTGTTCCTATTCCTCCATTATCAGAAGAAAGACGGGTTGATTTAACTAAATATATTCACCAATTAGCTGAAGAGGGTAGAATTGCTGTAAGAAATGTAAGGAAAGATGCTATAAATCATCTTAGAGTCCTTCAAAAAGAAGACCATATATCAGAAGATGAAATTAAACGTTCTGAAACAGAAATTCAGAATTTTACAGATAGCCATGTAAAAACTTTAAATGAAATTATGGAGAGCAAGGAAAAGGAAATAATGCTCGTTTAGAGTTTCAAATTAAATATTTAACCTATTAAAATATTAGTCACATTTTGACCAGCCACATTGCCTACATACAATACAACCATTTTCATTAACTAAATCATGAGCTCCTTCTTCGCAGGTGTTAATCTGCGCCTCAGAGCTAGTAGGTGCCATTGTAATTAGCGGTTTTTGATCATCATAAGAAAGGTCATTTATATCATTTAACTGATGCGCCCCTTCCTTTAAGTAATCATCGAGTGCTTTACCAATTGCATCTGGTGTTGATAATATTAAGCGACCATTTTCCCATGTTGGATTAGGACCAGAAATTCCTTTTAATTGACGGACTATAGAATGCGGGTTAACACCGGAACGTAATGCTAATGATATTAATCTACTAATGGCCTCAGATTGGGCTGCAGCATTTCCTCCTGCTTTACCAATAGTTGTGAATACTTCACATAGGCCTTCTTGATCTTCATTTATTGTAATATATAATGAACCTTCACCTGTACGTATGCGACGTGTTTCACCGTTTGTAGCCACTGGACGAACTCTAGGTGTTGGTGATACCTGCGATTCTGTTTCTGAAGAATTATTACTGATTTCTTTTTTTTCTTTGACTTCTTTTTTTTCAGTAACTAGAATTCCTTCTCTTGAACCTTCTCTATATACGGTGATACCTTTTAGTCCAGATTTATATGCTGTCATATAAATATCTGCAACTGTTTCAACTTTAATATCTTCAGCTAGGTTTACAGTTGAGGATATAGAACTATCAATGTAGTTTTGAACAACACCTTGCATTTTAACACGGAAGAAAGGATCTATATTATGAGCAGTAACAACGTATTCAGGTAAAGATTCATCAGTACCAAATAATTTTTTTATTATAGGATGATAAACTTTATATTCATCAAATTCTTTACCATAACCATCATTTTTCTTTACTCTTCTTTTATAACTTGTTGCAAATATAGGTTCAACACCAGAAGTTACTCTTGCAACGATTGCACCGCTTCCTGTTGGTGCAACAGTTGTAATTGTGGAATTTCGTATACCAGTTTTGCGAATATTATCCCGTATTGTTTTTGGCAGATTTTTTACAAACTTACTTTTACTATATCCTGACCAATCATATTTAGGGAAAGCACCTTTTTCTTGTGCTAATATATTACTTGTTTCATATGATGTATCCCGAAAAATTCTCATAATCTGATCTGTAGTCTGTAGAGCATCTTCGCTATCATATTTAATACCCATTTTAAGTAACATATCACCGAGGCCAAGTATTCCAAGTCCAATTCTACGATCATTAGTAGCATTTTCTTTTTGCGCATCTAGAGCATGACGATCAAGATTGTAGTCAATAACATTATCAAGAAATCTAGTTCCAATGGAAACTGTTTCCTTGAACTCATCAATCATAAAATTACCTGATTCATCCACAAAACGTTCAAGATTGATTGCGCCAAGATTACAACATCCACCATCAGGAAGCGGTTGTTCTGCGCATGGATTTGTCGATACTAAAGGACTACAATATTCTGCATTATGATAGTCTTTCATTGTATCCCAAAAAAGCAGTCCTGGCTCTGCGCTTTTGTGGGCATTTTTAATTATTTGTTTCCAGATATCCCTTGCTGGTATTGTTTTATAAACCTTATTATCCCAACATAGATCAAAATCTGAATCTTCATCAACTGCTTTCATGAAATCATGTGTTAGTAAGACTGATATATTTGAATATTTAACCATATCAATATCACCAGTTTTTATACTAATGAATTTTTCTATATCAGGGTGATCTACGCGTAAAGTTTGCATATTGGCACCACGGCGTCCATGCTGTGCAATAGTATTAGTATTTTCTGAAAAAAGATTCATAAACCCTGTTGGGCCACACGATTCTCCACCTGTTCCATTAATTGCTTCACCTGATGGCCTTAGAACTGAGAGATCATGACCACATCCACCGCCATATTTGTATGTTAAGGCTTCATCTACCACTGTTTTATATATATCATTAATTTGATCATCTTTGATTGCTACAACATAGCAATTATTTAATGTTGTAGTAATATCATCACGACCTGCACCATGCATGATCCTTCCACCTGGAACAAATTTAAAATCTTCAAGTACAGTAAAAAATTTCTTTTCCCAATGCTTTTGTAGCTTTTTATTCTTCTCAACAGAAGCAAGCGCCTTGGCTTGTCTTTTCCATATTTCTATAGGATGATTTTCCCAAGGAGCCAAGTATTTATTCTTTAAAACATCTGCACCTAAGTCATCATCTGTATAATATGATTCTATGGTGAATTCTTCAGGTATATCTGTTATAGATGATTTACCATTAGCCTCTTCTTGAATCCTTTTAACTTTCTCTACAAGTTCAGGATCAAACTTTTTTCCTTCATTTGAAGGAAGTGAAAAATCAAATTCCATTGCTTCTGCCATATATGTCCTCTTAATTGGTATGTGGTGTTAAAATTTTAAAAAAACTTGGCTGGTAAGTGAATAAGCGATTTATCGCTTGGTTGGCTACCATCAATATATTTTACAAAGATTATTTGTTCAAGTATAAAAGTAAATTTATACTCTTTATGGAGGAAAAACTTTTGAAAATAATATGAAATTATAATGAAAAACTTATTCTATCATCATCATTTATATTTGTAAATATTAATCAATATATTTTGAAATAAACGCTATCGACGATAAAATAATTATCTTAAATAAAAGTTGGATTAAGAACTAAAATTTATATTATTTAATACGTTTACCTTTTGGATCTCGTGGTTTAAAGGGTATAAATGGATATGATTTTGGTGATACTAGAGTACCTGTTGTAAATACAAAAGGATAATTACCTCCAGAATCAATAGTGATTTCTAATAAGCCAGCTTTATACCCAGTTTTAGGTTTACTAACATGGAGGTAATATTTATGATTTAATGTTATATTTATTTCATCTGATTTCCAGGATCTTCCAATAACTGGCACACGAAAGTCGCGAGTATTTTCATTAATAGCTTCCCAACTCTTTACCATATAATTAGCATCAGTATTAACTTCTAAATAAATGCTATCATTGCTAACATGCCAATTGAATTCAGGAATTTTACTATTTGTAATTATTGCATTATAAAAGGCAACAAGACTTCCTGGATTATATGTTCCAGTTAATCCATGGTTGCCATTTGGAACATATTGTAAATATTTATCACCAATAAGTCTATCCCAATAAAATTTCCAGGAATCCGTTACAAAAAATTCGTCCCCAGTTGCATTTATAAGAAATTTTGGAATCAGTATTTGATCAGTAAAAGAGTAAGGTTCAACAAGTTCTAAAAGCCTGTTATACTCTTTTGATCCCATCCACTCTGTTATTCCTTCATTTACATAATCATCAATTGCGGGAGACCATTCTCCATAGCACCGCCAATGATGATCAAATGATGGAACGACATTTAACAAGTCAATAACAATCGGCACAATTGCAATAACTCGATCATCCGCTATTGCTGTTGTCCAAGTAGTCCAACCCCTTTTTGATGCTCCTGCAACAACAAATTCATCAATTTTTATGTTAATATCACTTGCAACCTTTTGAATCACATCCATTCCTTTTACTACGGCACGTGTCATAGGTAAACGTGCAAGCCATATAACATCATTATTTTTGGCTCCACCTTCTAAAAACTTCCTCCATCCGTATGCAATTAGATCATCTTCATATCTATCATCTTTATTATCATTAGTATAATTAAGGGGTTGAAAGGGGATATTACTAATTTCTGCAACAATTGACTTTGTTTCTAAAGCAGCATTTATGAGTAGTTCAGATGCTTTTTTTGGCTCCAGATCTTTACTTGATCCGCCACCGATTATTAGGAGCACTTCAGTTTCTAATACATTGTTTGGCACAATTATTGTTATCCAATGCCACCATTCAGTATGGTTTACTTCCTTTTCTGTTAACCAAGTACCAGAAACCATTTTTATCGTGTACTCTTTCCATGTATCAGTGGATAATGTTTCCACAATTTCATATTTAAATGCAGAATCTTCTTTATGAACATATTCCTTTAGTTGATTATTATCACTTTTTTTACAACTGGATATAGTTACTATTAGAAAAAGTATAAATGTTATGTTAAAAACTAATTTTTTGATCATAGATATTCTCCATTAGTATAATTTATATAATAATTACAAATTTTTTATGATAAAGATACGCAAGAAACTACATTCAGCTATGCTTAATCCTTTTCATTTAGCCATAGAAGTTCACAGCTTGGATGAAGCTAGAGAATTTTATGGTAATATTCTAGGATGTAATGAAGGAAGAAGTGATTCAAAATGGATAGATTTTAACCTATATGGACATCAATTGGTATGTCATCTTAATGAAAAAATGAAAGTGTCCAATACATCAAATTACGTTGATGAGAAGCAAGTCCCCATACCACATTTTGGTGTTATACTAAAAATGGATGATTGGAATATTTTAGCTGATCGTTTAGTTAGATTTAATATCATTTTTATTATTAAACCATATATACGATTTAAAGATTCTCCTGGGGAGCAGGCTACAATGTTTTTTTGTGATCCAAGTGGTAATTCGATTGAGTTTAAAGCGTTTAACGATATACATGGGCAATTATTTAAAAAATAATAATATTAATTATTGTTTTAACAAGAATATTTATAGCTACTTATCTCAAATTAAAAGCATAATTATTGTTTAGAAAAAATATTATGTAAACTTACATATGGTTAATAAATATATTTTTAGAGAGTATGATATAAGAGGTAAGGTCATAGATGATTTTCCTCCTGAAATTGTTGTCCAATTAGGTAAAGGATTTGGAACTTTTGTAAAAAGAAATAACTTTCATGAAATAGCTTTGAGTGGTGATATCCGTTTAACGACACCACAACTTATGGATGACTTTAAAAAGGGGGTATTATCTACTGGAGTTGATGTAATTAATTTGGGCATATTACCAACACCAGCTAATTATTATAGTATGTTTAAATTAGAAGTGGGAGGAGCGGTACAGATTACAGGTAGTCATAACCCACCAGAATTTAATGGATTTAAAATGTCCCTTGATCGTAAAGCTGTATATGGTAAAAGCATACAAGTTTTAAGACAATATATTGATAGTAATGATTTTGATATTGGTGAAGGAAACGAAATCAAATATGATATAAAATCAGATTACAAGTCTATGATAATTGAAAAAATCAACATTGAGCGTCCGATGAAAGTCGTAATGGATTGTGGAAATGCGGCAGGCGCAATTAATGCTCCCGATATTTTCAAGAGTTTAAATTTAGAGCTTAAAGAACTTTATTGTGACGCAGATGGTACCTTCCCAAATCACCACCCAGATCCAACAGTAGAAGAAAATTTAAAAGATTTGATCGGTATAATGAAATTAGGAAACCATGATATTGGTATCGCATTTGATGGCGATGCAGATCGTGTTGGGGTTGTTGATG
>Ga0209019_1000806_pt1 | contig 15853 bp, 16 predicted proteins | sample METZYME_3_300m_FD_187549 | JGI IMG/M metagenome (GOLD analysis project Ga0209019, IMG submission 187549) | Marine microbial communities from oxygen minimum zone in mesopelagic equatorial Pacific - METZYME_3_300m (SPAdes) (version 2) | ecosystem: Environmental > Aquatic > Marine > Oceanic... | reverse complement strand
TAATTCCGCCTGCTTTAATGTCTAGATATAGGTCGTCATAGCAAGGGTTATGCTGACCATATATTGGCAAATAAGAAAAAAGCATAGAGAATAATATCTTATAGATTGTTATCTTTTTCATAGAGATACCCTTAATAGTACTTCATTATAAAAACTTATAGTATGTGGGAGCCCCTATTATCCGCACCGGGGAAGGCGAATCTATTTAAAAAAATTGGAATTGAACAACTAAATAAGGACCATTATATTTTTATATTATTTATATATTAATAATGTCATTCTTAAATAATTTTATACTTAAGGGCAAACTATGAGCAATAAAAAAGATTTTAATAAAAAATATGATAAAATGATTAGCGATCTGCAGGTAAAGCTTGTACACATGCAGGACTGGGTAATCGAAAATAATAAAAAAGTGGTTATTGTATTTGAAGGGCGAGATGCTGCTGGCAAAGGCGGCACAATAAAAAGGATAACAGAAAACCTAAACCCTCGGAGCTGTAGGGTAGCGGCACTGGCAAAGCCATCAGACCGTGAAAAGACGCAGTGGTATTTTCAGAGATATGTAGCACACCTGCCCTCAGCCGGAGAGATAATTCTGTTCGACCGTAGCTGGTACAATCGTGCTGGAGTAGAAAAGGTTATGGGCTTTTGTAGCGATAAAGAATATATTGAATTTTTACAGACAACACCTGACTTTGAAAGGATGCTTATTGGCTCAGGGATCATCCTATTAAAATACTGGTTCTCTGTAAGCGCCAATGAACAGGTAAAACGTTTCAAAGGAAGAATACATGATCCGACCAAAGTATGGAAGCTTAGTCCGATGGATGTCGAGTCTATTAACAGGTGGGAAGATTATTCAAAAGCAAAAGATAATATGATGGAACACACGGACACAGATTTTGCCCCATGGAGTATTGTTGAGTCAGACATAAAAAAGAAAGCAAGAGTAAACTGTATCAGCCACCTGCTGAGTAAGATACCATATGAAGATATTGAACACGAATCAGTTGATCTTCCTAAAAGATTACCCGCAGAGTCTTACCAGAGGCCAGACCGTTCAAACTTCAACTATGTTCCTGAGGTGTTATAGTAAGGAAACTAATCTGGCAACTATAAAGCATCTAAAGACTGACCAATACGATCTAAGGCCTTCACCAGGTAGTCATTTGGGGGACCATATCCAAACCTGAGAAATCCTTCTAATCCAAACCATTTTCCTGCGGTAAGAAGGACACTAAAATTATCCCTTATGTGATAGGTGAGCTCCTGAGAGCCTAAACCCATGTTAATACGTACAAACGCAATTGCACCTGCCTCAGGAGGAGAAAGACTAAGCTTATTATCGCACGCACCTACCCAGTCAACAAGCGTATTCATATTCTGGTTCAGGTGTGCTTTGGTTCCGTCTAATATTTGTTTTCGCCGTTTTGTTTCCAATATCCTGGAAGCTACCCAGTCACTGTGATAGGCAATACTGATTGACGTATAGTCATGAAATGCCCAGGCTCTTTTTATATAATCTTCTGGGCCAACGGTCCACCCTATTCTCAGGCCAGGTAGTCGATATGCTTTTGACAGTCCTGCGTTAACAATTGTTTTCTCATAGTTTCCATAAAAAGAAGGTGACTCCGTACCATCAAGCTCAGCACCACGGTATACCTCATCCGAAAGAATCCAACAGTCATTTTCTGAGGCGATCTCTATAATATTTTGCATATTTTCATTAGTAACAACGGAGCCAGTGGGATTGTTTGGGTGGCAGACTGCTATCATCTTTGTTTTACTAGTGGCCATTGAATCCAGTTCGTCCGTGTTCCACTGCCAGCCTAGCTCTTCCCGAAGAGGAAGCTCTCTTACCGTTATCCCAAAGTTACGTGCTATGCCCCTTATCTGAAGATAGTTTGGGACCATGTAGATAAGCTCATCCCCCGGCTCGAGCATGGTCATTATCGCAATAAAGTTGGCCTCTGCTGAACCTGTTGTTGCTAAAACATTATCCACGGATGCGCCGTGATATAGACCGGCTATTCTTTTTCTAAGTAAGGGTGTTCCGGTAGTATAACCATATATTAGCTCCGTCTCTAGAAGCTCTGTCTGTTCATCTTTTGTGAGGATATCTTTCAGCGGCAGAGGGTGCAGCCCACTCTCTGATAGATTATAGTCTACCTCGTGCTCAAATAAAGACTGATTTCTTTCTAGCTCAAACTCTTCAAATTTCATTTAGTCTAACCTTTCACATGCCTCATACACTGCTTTTGCTATTTGAATATCCTGCACAGCAACACCTGTGAGATCAGCGACTGTGATCTGACCTTCTCCGCAACGAACTGTATTATCAGTGCCAATGATATTCCCTAGCTCCGTGATATCACTCTGGTCTATTATTTTATTTTTTATTCCGTGAGATATCTCTCCTCTTTCAACACACTGGACGATGCTATCGGCAACAATAAGGTCCGCAATCTCGAAGATGCCTTCTTCCAGCTCCTGCTTTCCTGGAGAGTCTGATCCTAAGGCTGTTATGTGTGTACCCTTTTTCAACTTATTTTTTTTCAGGAGCGGACTTTTGGAAGCTGTGGCCGTAATAATCAGATCGCATGACCCAGCGATATCATCCGTGGTCGATGCTTTGTCTATGTCCCAACCATCTAAAGACATGTCTTCTATATATTTTTTAACACCCTTATCACTCCTGCCCCATACTTTTAAACTCCTGCAGTCAGTAACTCCAGACAAATAAGCAACCTGCATCCTGGCTTGTACGCCTGTACCAATGACCCCGATACAGTCTATTTTCTTTGGCGCAAGAATCTCAGCACAGATACCCCCTGCAACCGCGGTTCTTACATTGGTCAGATAGCACTCATCCGCCAATATTGCTACCTCCTGTCCGGTCTTTTGGTCAAACAAGAGCATGACACCTCCCTGGGAGGGAGAGATGCCTAAGTTTGTATCACCATAGAAGCCGGATGCAATCTTAATCACATAGTACTCGTCGCCCTTTATATAGCCGTACTTTATGTGGACATCACCAGGCGGATCATCAAATATCATCTCACCCACAGGCGGCACAACGGTAAGCCCTGATGAGTATGCCTTAAAACCTTGTTTGATCAGCGGAAACAGGTCAAGCTTAGGGAGAACCCTCTTTATCTCCTCTAGCCCAAATACCTTCATAAAATTTTTCTTAAAACCTCCAGGCTGATATTGCGACCGCAGACAATAATCCCGACACGCTTGCCTTTCAACTGATCTTTCATTTTTATCAGGGCAGCGATGGAGGTTCCAGCAGCTCCTTCAACCAGAATCCGTTCTTTCTCAATTAAGTGAATGATTCCTTCCTCTATTTCCTGTTCTGTTAGCAGAACCATATGGTCCACATATTCTTGGCACATTTCAAAAGTAACCGATCCAGCTTCAACACCTCCAGCGGTACCATCAGAAATAGTTGGCACAGGATCAATCTTTATTATTTTACCTGCTTCTAATGATTTAATCATCACAGCATGATTCTCGGGAGAGGCAGCGATAACCTCTACATCCGGCCAGACTGATTTCAAGTAACCGCCGACGCCACTAATAAGCCCGCCGCCGCCGACAGATACAATTACCGTATCTAGGCCGCTACACTGCGATTCAATCTCTAATGAAATTGTACCCTGCCCAGAGATCACATCAGGATCATTATATGGTGAAAGATATATTCCGCCCGCGCTTTCTGCTACTTCCCTGGCTTTTAGCTCACCATCCATACAGTCCTTACCATGAACCCTGATCTCAGCGCCAAAGTTTTTCATATTAGCAAGCTTAGCATCAGAGGATTTCTCTGGCACATAGATAATACAGGGAACGCGAAGCTTCTGACAGGCGTATGCCACTGCGGCACCATGGTTACCGGTTGAGGCAGCATAGATCCCAGACTCACGCTCGCTCTCAGAGAGAGTGAGCATCTTATTCATCGCGCCTCTAAACTTAAAGGAACCGGTATGCTGCTGGTTTTCCATTTTTAACCAGACATCGGCACCGGTTAAATCAGACATCATAGCAGACCTCTCAAACGGGGTCTGAATCACATGCTCTTTTATTCTCTCTGCGGCAGCGGTAACGCTTTGTTGTATCATGATTTTAAAATGAATTATTCTTCATACAGGCTATAAGTACGCACCCTATAATAAGCATTAATTATATCATACTCAGTAACAAAATCGCGGCCTCTGACATACATTTTCCCGGTACGCTTGTCGAATATTTTCATGTCTACCGTAGAACCGCTAATGTATTCATATCGACCTGATCCAGATCCGGCCGAAGATGAACCAAGAAACATCATACTGCTTATTCCAAGTATGATTCCAGTAATAATACCTATACCATATTTTTTCATAGTTTTCTCCTTTCTATTTATAGTCAAACGCTGACTTTTGCTTTAAAATATTTTTAGCAATGTAGTTACTATGTTGGACTCTCCTTGTTTGTTTGATGTCCCCAGTAGTGGTATCAAAAATAGTGTACAATACCTCATAGCTTTTATTACCCAGATAGTCTTCCTGGGTTAACAGCAAAGTATCAATCTGATATTTACCGGCAGTTATAAGGTTTGGATTCGGTGTAAGGCCCATAGCAGTGAACGCGATGAACACCACTAGGATTGCAGAGGCAAAACCGTATGCATACTGTTTCATGATAGTCTCCTTTTTTTTGTTAAAATTTTATGTCTGCAAAAGCTAATTACTTATTGCAAATGGGCTAAGGCTTAGGGGATGAGAGTCTATTCGTCTTCTGTTGTGAATAGTCATCAGGGGAACACTAACTACCAGTGCGATGGTAGCAGCCTTTTGCGAAAGAACTCGGAGGGTATGCGGCTCAGAGAACAGATCGGCTAGACCAAAATCTGAGAGCAGAATATGAGAGCTGACTATCAGCCCTATAAAACCAAAAACCACCGACAGAATAAAATGTTTTTTTGGCATGATAATAAAAGAAACCGCATAAAAAAATATCGTCAGATTCATCAGCCTGTATAGCCAGTCCGCAAAAAACGTATGGGCACTAAAAAAAAGATCGGCAGGTGTATAGGCGACACCTGCGAAACAGATGCTTGCCAAAAAACCACATACGCTTCCTAAGCGAGAAATATTTTGGACTCTCTGATCATCATCATACAATGAAGGCAGATAGAGAAAGTAGAAAGAAAAAACAGCACTAAGTATAATCAGTGCGCCATTAAAACAATAAAAAGGAACAGTGTTCGTTACGCCGGAGACAGTCTTTAACCTGCCAAGATCGCTCAGGTAATTATTTGAAAATGAGTAGCCGACTGAACTATGGTCTAGTCTATTTCCTCCATCATAGGCGAACGCTCCGGCAAACACAAGCACAACAAAAATAACTATCGCCGCTAAAGGCAGAATAAAAAATAATAATCTCTCTTTTGAATGCATGAAGGATTATTGCTTGACTAATCCTTAATAATATTACTATACATTACCACATCGGAGGAACGCTTATACATTACCTCTTGGTTCTCAATAATACGCGAGTGCTCAACCTTAACATTATCACATTTTAGAAAAGAGAACGCAAACCAGCTATTATCGTGAACGAAACAGTTAACAATCGTAAGGCTCTGAACGCCAACAGCTTTTATCCCGATTGCTGCGTCCCCGCTTATCTCGCAGCTGTTAATATAAATATTATTCCCCTCATTGATTCGTAATACCGCTGAATCATGGTCGCCGATTATCGATGTGTCATGCCCGAGGCTGAGTCTTTGCAGAACGATATTCGAAGAATTATTTATAATGAAAACTGGCTGATGGATGTCACTCAGAATAATACCTGATGATAGTATACCCTGTATAGTAATATTTGTCTTTCTATTAACCACAATTGACCTAGAAATAGTATGAATTCCCTGTGGTATGGATATGACCTCATTCTGCCTCGCAGAGTTAATCATTTGCTGAATCAGTTCATAGTTCTCCTCTGCCTGCTGAGCAAGCTCAGCATATCTTGAGCTATCGACAGCAGGGATCAAACTCTCCTCCTCTAAAACAAAATCTGCCGGCAGTGAAGAAAAAACAGAGTCAGATGGTAGATAGACCTGGGTCTCGTAACCATCAAGCGAGACCTTAAGATTGTCCCAGGGTTGGCAGTCATTGACCTCATAGCTTCCTCTGCGATTTGTCAAAACGCTGGTGCTCCATTGAAACTCTTCATTGTGATGCCCAGTTAGAGTGATACTCGCCTTGTACAATGATTTTTCATTACCATCTGTTACCCTGCCCCATAACTCTCTCTGGATAGAGCCTGTTTGATCATCGGCCTCTGCCAAGGATACCGTGTCTAACACAGGGACCAGTTTGGTGTCTACATTTACCCAGCTTGCGCCAATAATTTGACCATCATAACCGCTACCACTATAGTCAGTAACAGAAGAGTCTGCGCCTTCATTAAAAGGCCAAAAACCGATCAGGTTTGATGAGGCAACATAATTAAGAGTGTCTACCGTAGGGTCCATCCCCGTACCTGAGTTATACAGTGAGCTAACCTCTTCCGGCGTTAGTTTGCGATCCCATATTGATACGCCATCAATCAGTCCCGAAAAATATTCACCAGAGTTGTCCCACATTGTGGCAATTAAAAACTTTTCATCTGTTGGATAGGTCTTACCCTGGCCCATTGACTTTGCTATCAAAACGCCGTCAATATATAGAGCGGATGTGTCGATTATTGTTGCAGAGTCGCCAATGGTTCCGTCATTTACGATCGTATAGTAGTGCCAATTATTATCCATGTAGAAATCTTTGCTTTTCAAATCTTTCCACTCGTCTGTCATTTTTATGGTTCCTGAAGTGTCCGAGGAAGAATTGGAACCGAAGTAGAATGGACTCCCAGCGGTATCACTCTGAGAGACTATCGTCCTCGCGCCCGTGTTCCCAGAGTCAGCCTTGAGCCAGACTGATAACGTGTAGTCACCAGAGTCTGGGATTACGTTTTCTTCTATCAGAATATAATCATTGAGGCCGTCGAACCTCAGCCCAGTCGAATCAGCTGATGCATTATACTCGGGTCCTCCAAAGAACATACAGGAGTATGAAAAAAGAAGAACAAGGATAGGAAACAGTTTATTCACAACCAGAAGTTAATAATTGATTATAGAGATTACAAAACAGCTAGTAACTATAGTGAGTTAAGTCAGAGTACACCTGTTCATAGGCCTGAGGGTTAAACTTTTTACCTCCCTTTAGGCTAGAATCAAAAAAATCTAACAACAGCGTGTTCATAATTGATCTTATAGTTTTTGGCGATATTTTTCCCGACCCGAATTTTTTTGTCAACCTTGTAAACTGTGAAAAATCAGTAAAATCATAGTGTCTCGATCCTTCCACAGCAAAGTGAGTAGAGATCTCAGAATTCTTCTTTGCCAGTGTCTCCATCACACTATAATTATTTGAGCTGCCCCAGCTTGGTTGACCCAGATGTGCAAAAGGTTTATTCATGTCTCGGTTAATGATATCCTCTGGAAGCGGTAAAAAATATGCATCCAGTCCAAAAACTGCGTCTATCCTGCTGTCACTGTAGCCGGCCATTACAGAGGTGCAGCCCCCAAAAGAATGTCCAAATATTCCTATCTTGCTTGTGTCGGCGTTGGCCATAAAATTATCCGCAGAAGCAGATTGTTGAAGCATCTTGTCAATTAAAAAGCTGACGTCTTCTGTTCTTATTGTTAGCTGCTTTTGTACTCTTGCGATCATATCCTCTTCGGATGGGCGCTGGTTGTTGCCTGGTAGTCTTGATTTTGAATAGACAACTCTTTCGTTTGCTAAAACGGTAATCGCGGCATCATACGTGTGATCGGGTGCAACAACAATATACCCATAGCTGGCAAGCTCCTCCGCCTGGAACGTGTTTGCAATCTTTAGACTCTGGTGACCGTGCGAATAAATCAATATTGGAAATTTTCCTTTCGCAGGAGCAGCCTCTAACCACGAGTTGCAGTCAATGCCTCCCGCCCTTTCCATCAGAGCATTGGGCACCTCTAGCCTTTCAGAAAGAGCCTCACTAATCACCTTTTGATTATTAACATACGGAGCCTTTTTCACTAGACCTCTCTGATCAGCAGGGTACCAGACCTTTACACTGATCTCTCGAGGACCGTTAATATCATCCGTAAACCACATTGGCCTGGCTGGGTCAACCAAATAATAATTCTGCGTTCCCACGGGATACTTGCCGCCGGCCTTGGCAATGTCCTTAAGCGGTATTGACCGATAGACTATCGTCGCGCAGCCGCTGACATATAGACCAATCATTACAAACAACACAAGGCGGGAATAATAATAAAGTTTTTTTGGAACCATTTGGTTTTGATGTAAATAGTTAGATAGGCACTGCATGAATAATAAGCTAGACTAGGTTCTCTTGATCCAATTTTTTGAATAGCTCAAGACTGACCCAGGCGTCCGTAGCAGCATAGGAGATTTGCGTGTTTGATAGCTTTCTGCGGCTCCAGTCCGAGGTTCGTGAGCTTTTGGAAATTCTGAAATTAAAAAATAGAGCCGCCAGGCCGTGAAGCCCATGATGGGGAATAAGCCTGTCCTTGGCCGTCTCTCCGAGATCAACAAACGAGCACGGGTCAAAGGGAGACAGATACATCAGCTCTATTAGATCTCTGTCAACAGAGACGCCACACTTTGTAATTTTTTTATGTGACAAAATTTGTGATAGTTTTTCAAACATTCTGTCACTGTCTAGCTGATAAACATAGACAGCATTTTCGCCGGCGAGCTGCATTATTGATGGAGCATTAACAGGTCCTTTCGTAAATATTGGCCGCGTCTCTGTGTCAAATCCAATTACCTTTTGTGTCAACAGATAGTCGATGGACTCTTGTATATTATCTTCCGATGAGAGCACATGAATATCACCCTCATACTTCACAAGAGGCATCTCATTGATCTCATCCTTGCTCAGTTTTTTATAGCTTCTCATTTTTTTCTTTTTCCAGTTCATCGTTAATACTGTATCCAAGCAGCACAACAAAGAGTAATAAAAACACCCACTTCATCTACCACCCATACCCTTTCATCTTGTAGGACTCAGCAGCCTGGTCAATTCGTTCTGGTTCTTCCTCAAGCGGATTCCACTCGGATAATATACTCTTAATATCTTGGTCTCGTTCTTTTTCTGTTTGATCCCAGGTGTTTGTCCTATCGTCAATATTAATAAAACATTCCCAGCTTCCTGTACTATTATTTTGAACTATCGGATCAATATCACGTGTACCAAAATAGGTATTAATGATAGCGATAAGTCTTAGTATCTTTTTTTCAATGGACGCTCTTTGCGAGCTGTGCCCCTCAAATATAAAACTGCTGTGCCTGCCAAACAGTTTGAGCATCATAAACGCCGGGGACTGTTTTCTATGGTCAGATCTATGTACCAGACCAAGACCAGATGGATGAAGCATATCACTAGACTCGTGGCCAATGATAATCTTAATAAGCGGCAGGCTATGGTCATGCTTGTTGGTTATTAGCTGTAGGGTAATGTCTGTCCACTCGCAGTCAGGAGCGTAGCCAGTTGCGCTAACACTCACCGAATCCTCTTTCTGCTTTTCCAGTCCATCAAGGGTCTCCCAGAGTAGGCTGGAAAATGACATCGCGGATAAAATTTCTTGAGTAATGAAAGTATTAAAAATGTTTCTTTTGTCTCTGGAAATGATCATAATGTTGTGACTAAACTGAGAAAAAATAGTCAGAAATGCCATCAGATTGATCACCGGAGAAAAATCAAACTTAAACGAGATGATCAGCCAGAGTAGCGCCTGGATGATGATCCACTTCCACTGCCTTGTGAACAGGGACACCTGCGACCGTGATCCATCGATAATGATCTTGTCTTTCTCCAAAGGGTCTCGGTTGACTGATTTTCTCCAATCGTGGAAACGGTCTGCTAGCTGCTTTCTAGTATACTTTGGGCCATAAAACAGACTGATAATCTGTTTCATGTCGTCTGTCTTTTTATTAATAAATGCTAACAATAAATGCTCCTCCAAGAGCGAGGGATACTGCCGCCCATTTTTTCGTTGTCATCACCTCTTTGAGAAAGATAGCCGCGAGTATAATAATAAAGATGGTCGAGAGCTGATTGTAGATCGCCGCGCGACCTGCCAGGGTATACTTGTAGCCCGAAAGCCAAAATATCACAGACAAGAAAGTTCCAAGAAAAGAGCCGGCCAAAAGATAGACATGGCCAAAGCCTTTGGCCATCGTCTCTCTAAGCTCACTGTACCCGTTTAAATAGATAATTGCTGCCGCACTAAAAATAATGCCAGTACTGAACCGGACCAGGGCAATCGGAACCACCGGGTGAGATTCCATTACCGGTCGCAATAGTAAAACAGAATAGGCAGTAAAAAAGTGTGCCAAGAATCCATAGAAGGCTCCTATGTATATGTCTCTTGGGGTCCTGTTCTCCGGGCTTTCCCTGGTCCCGACAATGACACCAGAGATAACCATCACTCCCCCAAAATAGGCAAAGACGGATATAACCTCCTGGTACATGATATAGGCTAAGATAAATATCGAGACCGAATAGCTGGTACTGATAATCGCACTCAGACTAGAGCCGATTCTCCTTAGGGAAGCAAGAAAAAGAAGATCCCCCAGAGCGACTCCGATAAGGCCGCTAACAACAAGAACAAAATAATCGTGCTGGGCAAAGAGCGGAAAAGGGTCACCCTGCAATAAAAGGAACCCGATAAAGCCTAAGACACCAACAATATTTTTTAATAAACTTATCTGTAGACTATTGAGAACCCGCCCTGCAATATCAAAACATATTACACCACAGGACCAGCATATCGCAGTAAGGATAGCATAGATATCACCAAGATTTAGACTGTATTGCATAATTAATAGACTATAGAACCGTTGATACTAACAAAAAATTGGGTACATAAAAATTAATCTGTGGTAATAAATATGTTTCAAAAATCGTAAATTGATCGTCAAAACTATGGGATCTAAGAAGTATACTACCATTATTAGTATCTTATTTATCATACTGCTGATGTCGACCAATAAACAGAAAAATGAGATCTTCCCCGGGCTGGTCCCTGCTCCTGCCTATATTGAGTTTGTAGATAGTAAGCTACAGATTGAAGAGACAATCAGGCTGGACTATAACCCCAAGGATAAAAATCTAAATAACATAATCCGGCTGGCTAAGTCAGAACTCTCTGACATTGGCTATAAACCATCAGACTCAAACAGCAAACAAGAGCAAACCAGATTATCCATACGTGTTGATCAAAACATCTCAGAAGCGCCTGAATCCTACAGGCTCAAGATAGATCCACAGGGCATTGAAATAACCGGCTCAGACCATGCCGGAACATTTTACGGAATCCAGACGCTGCTCCAGATCCTGGAGACAAGTAAGATTGAAAATGCTCCAACAGTTAAGAGCATGATAATCGAAGACAGTCCGCGGTTTAAGTGGCGGGGGATGCTACTTGATGTGGCCAGGCACATGTTCCCGGCTGATTTTATCAAACGCTATATTGACATTATCGCGGCCCACAAGATGAACGTGTTCCACTGGCACCTTACCGAGGACCAGGGCTGGAGAATGCCGATAGAAAAATATCCAAAGCTGGAGTCTATCGCAGCATGGAGAAAAGAGACGCTCATTGGCCACTACACGGATAAGCCACGCAAGTTTGATGGTAAGCCCTATGGCGGATTCTACACCAGAGAAGAGATCGTTGACATTATAGCCTACGCAAAAGAAAGATCGGTCACCATCGTGCCAGAGATTGAACTTCCCGGACACGCGACCGCGGCCCTGTCTGCCTATCCCGAGCTGTCGTGTACCGGCGGCCCGCATGAGGCCGAGACCCTCTGGGGCGTTCACAAAGAAGTCTACTGTGCGGGCAACGAAAAAACATTTGTTTTTCTGGGGAATGTGCTAGAAGAAGTCTCTGAAATTTTCCCAGGACCCTACATTCACATCGGCGGCGATGAGTGCCCAAAAACAAGATGGAAAGAGTGTCAAAAATGCCAAAAAAGGATAGCCGATGAGGGCCTAAAGGATGAGCACGAGCTGCAAAGCTATTTTATTAAGCGCATAGAAAAAATTCTAGAAAAATTTGGCAAGAGGCTAATCGGCTGGGACGAGATCCTGGAAGGCGGGCTGGCGCCGAATGCGGTTGTCCACAGTTGGAGAGGCATGGACGGCGGTATCGAAGCGGCCAACGCGGGCCATGAGGTGATCATGTCTCCCACCACACACGTCTACTTTGACTATTACCAGTCAGAGGATAAAGACAATGAGCCGCTGGCCATAGGCGGGCACCTGCCACTAGAAAAAGTATACGAGTTCGAGCCCGTACCAGACAATATTGATCGTGACAAGAGGCACCTTATTCTTGGCGGGCAGGCCAACCTTTGGACAGAGTATATCCCCACAACAGAAAAGGCAGAGTATATGCTGCTGCCAAGAATGTGCGCGCTAGCCGAGGCTGTGTGGTCGCCAAGAAGTAAAAAAGATTATGCCGGATTCATCGATAGGCTTGGTGACCATCTCAAAAGGCTAGACAGAAAAAATCTAAACTATAGAAAACTAGATAAGTAGCCGTAATAATCCGGACTAAGATCTATAGATAACCGGGCAGATAGACTCATCCGTGACCATATCCAGGTAGTCCGAATTTTCTCCGGAGACTTGGACTCTCTGTGACCTGTCTGTGCAAAAGTGGACCACCATGCCCACCCTTGGCCTGCCGCTAACGTTTGCAACGGACGAGTGATACACCTTTGACGTGTGGATCGAAACAGCGCCCTCATCAATCTCAGCCTGGACCACGCTGTAGTCTTTGTAAGTATCTTTTAGGATAGTCTCTTGGTTTGAAATGCCCTTATCAAAAAAATCAAGGCCCTCTACCGGATCCCACTGGTTTGAGCCAGCGATATAGCGCACGGGGCCTGAGTCTTGAGCAACATCTGTCAGAGCTATCCATGCGGTGAGAACGCCTTCGTGCTTCCAAAAGGGCCAGTACTGGATATCCCTGTGCCAGCCGGCGTTGCCCTCCTCGCCTCCGCCAGAGGGTTTCCACACGGCCTGCGAATGCCAGGCCTGGATCCTTCTTGCACCGGTCACTCGTGCCAGTTCTCTTCCAAAACTTTTATCTGTGATCAGGTCAAAAAGTGCGGTGTTGCACAGGTGCGGCTTATCAATCTTGATGATGCTCTTTGGGTTATCCCCAGGGTTCCAGAATCTGCTCTCAGGATCTACCCCAGTCTCATAGTTACAGTGTATCACTTCCCACAGCCCCTCTCTGGCGGCCTTTATTTTCTCGCTTGAGAATAGCCTATCCGTAAAAAAGAATCCGTTACGATTAAGAGTATTTCTATCGCTGTCAGTCACCATCAAACTACCTATATATATCCTGACCACTAAAAGACATATGCTCAACAGAATCAAACACAGGCTTTTTGGCATAGCTATTTTCTATCCCACTTTTGGGATTTCCTCTTAAAAGGATACAGTCCCATCCGTCTCTGTTGACATAGGTAGACGTGGGAATATACCGAAGCGTGAGCCCGATCCTCCACCGGTCAGAGTCGTTTGAGTTTGAGCCATGAACGATTGAAGGATTGTGGATCGATATGTCTCCCGCTCTGAGCTCTATGTCTACCGCATCAGAGTCATCAATCTGTTTCGGATCAATCGCCAGGTCTAGCACATACTCCTCTGTGTCCAGGTTTATCATCTCAGAAGGTTTTACCATCTTTTTATTCTGGGTTCCCGGGATCACTCGCATGCAGGCATTCTCAGTCGTTGAGTCTGTTCCAGCGAGCCAGACTGAGACAACCTCCATTGGCTCCAGCGGCCAGTAGGATCCGTCCTGGTGCCAGCCGACCGGTTTTCCATCGTGAGGTTTTTTTGCAATGTAGTGAGCACCAAATAGAGCAATGTCAGGACCAATAATAGACTCAATAACATCCAAAAGTTTTTCACTGTCCAATAGATGATGGATAAACGGATCGTGTACCAGTAGATTATGGTGGAAGGCCTCAGGCCTGGTATCCGGATATTTTTTACTCAGCCAGTGAACGTGATTCTCAACCTCAGATACTAGCTCAGGCTCAATCACCTTCCGGACAATAGCATAGCCATTTTTATCATATTCTTTTTTTAATGCGTCAAACATTATTAAAAACTTGTGTCCACACTGCTCCTGGTTGCAAAATGATTTCTTCCTCTTAGAACCAGCTGAACATTTGTGTGTCTGTTACCCTCAACAACTCTATCTGTACCGGAATATAGCTGGACCAATACTGTTTTTCTTGGCCTTTTAGATACGTTCTGCATCGAGCCGTGTAAGCTGCAGCAATGAAAAAAAACAACATCCCCAGGATTTGCGATGATCGGCTCTGCATCCTCAAGCTGGTATCTATCATGAACCCCTTTTACAAACGAGTGTCCATCTGTTTTTTCTATCTGCCCCAATCTGTGTGAGCCAGGAATAATACGCATGCACCCCATCTCTTCATCTGACTCTGTCAGATGGATAACCGCCGCGATCATTGAATTTTTTTCGGTTGGGAAATAGGACCAGTCCTGGTGCAATGGAAAGGCAGAGCCTTTTCCCGGAGGCTTCAAAAATAATTTTGAGTGATGGAGAATAATATCCGGACCGATCAGCTTTTCTACATTGTCCAAGAGGATCTTGCTCTGGATCATGGCCATCATCTCTGCCGAGTAGCTTTGCACATTGTGCGTGTGAATCACCTGGGTCTCAGACTGCTCTATATCTTTTGTGAGCTCACTGCCCCATCTGGCGTTAATGTTCTCGCCGCTTTCTTGCAGCTGAGAAACGATCCGATCAAACTCGGAAGAAAGTGTATGAAGGACCTCTGGAGTGAATACGCTATTCTTAACACAGAAACCTTTTTCTTTGAAATCGGAGACCATGTTAAAAATTAATCAGTAAACGGCGACAGGCCTATTTTTTATGAAAAAGTAAATTATCTGGTATAAATCGCTTCTGAATTTTTACACTTTCAAAATAAATATTCAACTGGTTTCCACCATTTTTTTCAAAATAGGTGACCCGTATTGGGTGGTGGCCAGCCGCAAGGGCCACAGAGCCAGAGACCTCTGTCATTGAGTGCAGTCCATCATTATCCACGACCAGATCATCCCCAATGAAAAGCTGACTGCCATCGTCAGAGTCTGTGTAAAAGGTATAGACGCCCTTTTCCTGAATTAGGATAAGGCCCTCAAAAACAAATCCAAAATGATTATCCTTAGACCGTTTAGAGATATCAATATTGGAGATGACCCCTGTCTTTGCCTTTGTTAGTTTGTCAAAGGCAGGCAGGCTGTCCCAGGACCCTTCATAATATGCATAGCGCAGGCCTCTCTCGGCCTTTTTTACTTTTACACCCGGATGCGGGGCCACCTTAGTAAACAGTGCCTGAGTGGTGCCACTGACAGGTCTTCCATCTCTAAAATTTTGTGCGGTAACCAGGCCTGTCTCCGTGAGCGTAACTCCACCGGATACCGATCGTGATCTTTTATCTGGGTCTGTCCCATCTAGCGTATAATAGATCTCTACATTTTCTCTTTCCGTGGTAATTAAAACATCCACCTGGTCGATAAATATCTTCTGCCTGTCATCGATAACAGGAGGGTCATTCACATCGGGCTTTCCGATCAGGTCCAGAGCGATAACAGTGTTAAACGGATCCGGCTGAGAAGCGGGAACCCTGATTACAATATTATCTTTCTCATTAAACGCCTCTATGTCTTTCCTTTTATCCGCCAGTAAAAA